>Ga0247834_1000291_pt1 | contig 97851 bp, 69 predicted proteins | sample LaCruzMarch2015__8_FD_187118 | JGI IMG/M metagenome (GOLD analysis project Ga0247834, IMG submission 187118) | Freshwater microbial communities from meromictic Lake La Cruz, Castile-La Mancha, Spain - LaCruzMarch2015_12m | ecosystem: Environmental > Aquatic > Freshwater > Lake | place: Spain...
CCGACGAATTCCTCCCGCGAGGCATCCCCGATCCCCATGAACAGGTTGTAGTAGGAATCCGCTGTTTCAAGGTCCAAGCCCGCGGCCAGGACATTGAAGTCGATCGTGCTGAAGATGACGACCTCCGCTCCATCCTGCTGCAAGCGCACCTCGGTGAACTTCCCGTCAAAGACCGTGCAGGAAAGCCAAAGTTGCACATAGCGCAGGCTGTCCACACGCGCCGCTTGCTCAAGCTCCGCCGCCGTGGGAACGCGGGGCGCAACGACCGGCCGCTCTGTCTCCGGCTTCAACACCGGGGCCTCGACCCGATTATAGAAAACCGAGTGGTCGCCGTAGTCAACCTCGACGCTCTCGAGGATGCGCGCGTGGTCCAAAGTCTCCGGCTCGGTGGCAAACGCCGAAGGCACCATCGCCCACAAAATCATCAGCATGGTGCCTCGTAATCGCGGCCAGATTGGCATGAAGCGAAGCGTAAGCGATGAGTCGGGTATCATTGCTGAGAGACGTTGATTTACGCCAAGGCAAGTTTGCTATCCTTAAAATCGGATAATGTCAATATTGGGGTAAATGCATCGCGTTGACCACACGCCTCTCCAAGTCGCTTTACTCGAAACGGTGGGACACTCTTCGCAGCATTCTCAAGGAACTACGGAGAGAGGCCGGTCTGACCCAAATGGAAGTGGCGAGGAGGCTGGGACGCCCACAGTCGCTGGTGGCCAAAATCGAGGCTGGCGACCGTAAGCTGGATATCTGCCAACTGATCGACTACGTGCAGTTGCTTGGTGCCGATCCGGTTAAAGTGATGCGGCGGCTTTGTCGGTAGCCAACACTGCTCAAAAAACCCGGGATTCGCCCTCGCGCAGGAAGCAGACGCGGTCGAGCAGTCCCTCGGCTGCGGCGCGCTCGATCAGGCGCGAAGGCGGTTCCCAGACCGGTTCGTAGCTGAGCGGGAACGTGCCGTAGTGCATGGGCACGAGGGTCTGCGCGCCCAACTCGACGAACGCCCGCAGCGCATCCTCCGGCGTCATGTGCACCTCGCGCTTGCTCGGCGCGTCGTAGGCCCCGATGGGCATGAGGGCGATATCGACGGGCTGTTTTTTTCCGATCTCGGCGAAGCCCGGAAAATAGGCGCTGTCCCCGCAGTGGAAGATGGTGCGCCCCCCGACCTCGATGAGGAAGCCGCCGAAGCCGCGGTGGGTGTCGGCCAGCATGCGCGCCCCCCAGTGATGCGCCGGGGTCATGGTGACCCGCGCCGGGCCCAGCTGCATGGATTCCCAGACGTCGAGCTCATGCACGCGGTCGAAGCCCAGACCTTGCACGAGACGGCCCACATTGCGCGGCACCACGATGGGCTGCTCGCGCGCGACGAGGCGCAGGGTCTTGCGATCGAGATGGTCGAAGTGCGCGTGGGTCACCAGCACGGCGTCGATGGCCGGAAGCGCGTTGATTTCGAGGCCCGGCTCGCGCAGCCGCTTGATCACCTTGAGCCAGCGCGCCCAATTCGGGTCGATGAGCAGGTTGACCCCCGGGGCCTGAACGAGAAATGACGCGTGACCAATCCAGGTGAGCGCGACCTGGCCGGCTTTGAGCACGGGAAAATCGGGGGCCAAGGCCGCCCCATGTCGCTTGAGGAAAAGGCTCGGCCAGACCACCTCGGCGAGAAAATTGCGCTCCCGCCAACCGTTGCCGGGTTTGAGCCCGACCCGGTTGGCCGGCTTGTGCCGCAGCCGCGGCATAATCCTCCGCCGCGGGGCCCGCGCGGGCTTGTCTGGTTGGTCGGCAGCACTCACTTTGTAAGAATTCCATGCTCTCCCCGGCCAAAACAGAACTCCGCCGCCGCCTGCGCGCGCAGCTTGCCCGGATGGCGCCCACCGCCATGACGGCCGCCTCGGAAAGCGTCCGCACGAGTATCCCATTGCTGCCCCGCTGGCAAGAGGCCCGCGTGGTGGCCGCCTATGTCGCCCTGCCGGGAGAGCCCGATCTGCGCCCGCTCGACTGGGTCGGTAAGCGGACCGTCCTTCTCCCGCGGGTCGATGGCGAGAACCTTGTCTTTCACCGGGTGGAAAGCCCGGGCCAACTGCGGCCCGGTGCCTTCAGCGTGTTTGAGCCGGATGCCGCGCTTTGCCCGGTCGTCAGCCCATCCGAGGCCGAGGTGATCTTTGTTCCCGGGATGGCCTTCACGGTGGATGGTGCGCGGTTGGGGCGCGGACGCGGATTTTATGACCGCCTCCTCGCCGAATTGCCGCGCTCCGTCCTGCGGGTCGGTGTTTGTTTTCCCGGCCAGGTCCTGGATGCTCTTCCGGTCGAGTCGCATGACGAGTTGGTTGACCTGGTGCTCACTGCGCCAGCTTGACCCCCAGCGAAACCAGGACGGCGAAAGCCACGCACCATGGGACGACGCCGCAGGAAAGGGCGGCCAAGATCCGCGGGGCCTTCTCCCCGACAGCCAAAGCGAGGATTGAGCCAGCCTGCGGACCGATGGTAACCGGCGCGAGCAAGCCGAGGCCAACCAGACCTCCGCGATCCCAGACCCGCCAGACAAACGTCGACGGGTCGCGCTCGACGGGGATTTTCAGCTTCCGCACGAGCCAGCCGCGCAACGGCGCCCCGGCCAGCAGAACAACGGCCGCTCCGGCGGAATAGCCGAGCCACGCCGCCAAGGCGGCAACCCACGGCAGCGCCCCGGCCGCCACCCCCGCCGGCACGGCGGCGATGAAGTAGACAAAACCCAAACCAAACGCGGTGCTGATTCCTGTGATGCTCATGACGTTCCGCCGTCCAGCTTCCGGGACACCCGGGTGGAGCAAAAGACATTTCCCCGGCCGCCGCCGCCTCAAGCCTGCACCGCCACGGCCTGCGCGCGGACCGAACCCTCCGGCAAAGCGAGCAAACGCGCTGCCGCCTGACGATAAACCTTCATCTGCGCGGCATGCCGCGTCGACAAATCGCCCTTCGGGCCGTCGGTCTTGAAATCGTAGATCTGCGCACTCACCGGATGACCATCCGCGTCGAAAGCAATGTGCACGCGGTCGAAGACGCCGCTGACCACGCTCCCGTCGATTTCGACATCGAAGGCCCGCTCGCGCCACAACTCAACACGCGACGAAGGACGGGCAAAAATTTCCATGGCCTCGGCGGTGGCCAGAAATCCGCGCACCATTTCTGCCGCCTCCCCCTCGCCCAGCGCGGCGGAGCTCGCCGCGTCCAGCCATTCCACGCCAGCCAAAAGACGATGCACCTCGCTGCCCAGCTGCCGGGCCTCTCCGCCCGCGATGATGGTTGAGAGCTTCATGGACCGGCGTCGCGAGGGCGCCGGAACCTCCGGGGACAACCCAACCGCCAACGGAAGCGGGGCCGAGGCGGATGGCGCGTGCGCGGCCCCCACGATGGGATGCTCCTCGAACCAGCGCGGATCGCCCGCATCGCGGCGGGCCTCGTCAGTCCCCACCGGCGGAAAGTTCTGCGCGAGCCAGCGGCCGGGGTTCTTGTCGCCCCGTCCATCCGCCACCACGCAATAGAGCGCGGACTTGGCCCGGGTCATGGCCACATAGAGAACGCACAGCGACTCGTAAGATTGCCGGGCCCGCATTTCCTCACGGGCGGCCTTGAGCACGGGGTCGGCATCGCAAAAATCCCGCCGCGGCAGGGCCAACCCCCACTGGACTTCGCCCTGCGAGTTGCGATGGAGGGAAACCCCGGCGCTTTCGCGCAACTCGGTCATGGCCTTTCCGCCCAGGGCCGGCAGGATCACCATGTCGATGCCGAGTCCCTTGGCGCTGTGCACGGTCATGACCCGGATCGCTCCGGGAGTTTCGCTTTCTTCCATGGTGCGATGCTCGATCGCACGGACGAACTCCGGCCAGTCCCCCGCCCCCGTGCGCGTCGCATCGTAGTCAGCCGCCGCGACAATGAACGGATCAGCCTCGGCCGCAACGATGACCCCGGCCGCCACCGCCCGGGCCGCGAGCGTCCGGAAGCAGGCGGCAAAACCATCCGCCGCCGCCTCGTGCAGCATCGCCTGTCGGACGACCGCGGGTTCGTCGCCGAACAGCACCCGCAAGGGCGAGGCCTCGACGTGGGCGAGTGAAAATTTGTCGCCCGGCGTGGCCACATACCGCACGAGCGAGAGGAACGCCCCGCCTGTCGGCCAGGCTGTGCAGGGATTGTTTCTTCCCTCGGCCGCCACGGGGATGTTCCTCGATTTAAGCAGCTCGACATAGTGCCGGAGGTCTTCATTGGTCCGCACCAAAATGGCGCAGCCCAGCCCGCGCGCCAGCGGGTCGGCTTCGGCCAGAATGCCAAGGACGGCTTGGTCGAGAGCATCCTGATTTGATTCGTCCTCGTCGCCGGCCTCGACCAGTTCGAAACGCGCATACCCCTCTTCGCCACCGACACGCGGACGATGCTCGACCCAGGCCCGTCGCCAGGCTTCGACCGCCTCCGGTGGAAAGCGAAATTCCTCCGCGCCCGCTTCGAGCGCGCCGGGATTGAGCACCGCTTCCACCGTGCGAACGATGGCCGCCGCGGATCGGCGGGAGATTTCCAGTTTGTCCTCGCTGACCACCGGAACCTTTCCGCGATTGTAATGGTCTCGAATCTCCCAAAACAGCCGCGCGTCGCCGCCCCGCCAACCGTAAATCGCCTGCTTGGTGTCACCGACGTAAAAGAACGAACGGGCCTCGGACGTGTCCTGGATGATCTCCCCGGCCAGCGGCGCCATGATTTTCCACTGCGTGCGGCTGGTGTCCTGAAATTCGTCGAGCAGCCAATGGTCACTGCGCCCGTCGAGGCGATAGTCGAGATCCCGCCGCCAATCCGCATCCGCCCCGTCGGCCAGCACCATGGCGACATCCGCGAAGGTCAACGCCCCGGTGGCCCGCACCGTCGCATGATACGCCGCTTCGTAGCGGGCGAGCAGGGCATGCAGGGCGCGGGACGACTGGAGCTTGGCCTCGAGCTCCGGCCGCAGGAGCGAACGCCGCAGCGCCTCGCGCTTCTCCTCCACCCGGCCGCGCAAATAAAGCCGGTCCTGCGCTTTGCCCCCGACCGGAATGTAGGGCTCGCCGCCGTTTTTTCCCGGACTGAAACCGGAGAGCTTGCCGCTGAGAAATTTGTCCAGCTTGTCATCCATCCGGCGGGGCGGACGATGCGCGCGGGCCAGATCAAGCCATTCGCCCCACTGGGTGCGGGCGGCAGAACCAAGTTCCGGATTGGTCGCCTCGACCTCGGCCCAGAATGCATCCGCCGCCGCATCCACCGCATCGGCCTCCAGAATCGCACAACCCGCAGGCCAGATCGTCCGGGGATCACCCCAAACGATACCCGCGGGTGTCTCGAGAAAGCTTTGCTGCAGGGCGGCGGCGGAATCATCGATGGCCTTCAGGGCGGATTGCCCGGCGCGGTTGCGATTCTCCTGCCGCAGCAAATCAACCAACTGATCCAGCCCGCCAACCGTTCCAGCCGCAGCGGCAAACAGTTCCTCCCGCGCGCGTCGGCGGCTGTCCTCCTGCGTGGCTTCATCCATCAAGCGGAAATCCCTTCCCAGCCCGAGCTCGAAGGGAAAGGCCCGGACGATGCGGCCAAAGAATTGATCCATCGTGCCCATGGCCAGCCTCGGCATGGCGGCGGCGAGGTGGCGCAGCCAGGCCACGCATTGTCCGGCCTCCAGTGCCGGATCGCCGAGGTCCTCGCGCATTTGCTGCAACTGCCGCGGGTCCCGGGCGGCGCCGGCCAGACGTCCGAAAAGTTTTTGCAAGAATTCCGCCGCCGCCTTGCGGGTGAAGGTCAGGGCGAGGATTTTCTCCGGCGGCTCGCCGCGCGCCATCAATTCGAGACACCGGGTGACCAGACGGTAGGTTTTCCCACTGCCGGCGTTGGCCACAATGAGGAGGACGCGGTCGAATTTTTTCACGGCCGGCCTTTCAAGTTGGCGATGGTTTCCTCGTCGAGAATCGCCGCCGCATCCTTGCCATCGAACCACGCTTCAAAGTCGTCATAGCGCACCTCGCCCGCCGGGGTCGGTGGCCAGAACACGCCCCGCGCAACCCGGTCGGCGATGGCTTCGGCGCACGCCATGGCGGACTGGAATGCGGCGTCATCCAACGCCAACGCGGCCACCTGTGTGTCATCAGCATCACCCGGCAGGAGAATGTAACCCGTCTCCACGCCCTTGGCCGCTGGCTCCGGCCAGATCGCCGAGGCCATCTGCCGGTAAAGCGGAAGCTGCAAATCGACCCAATTTCTTTCCCGCATGCCTCGCTTCGACGGCCTCTCGATCAGGACCTCGGGAAACTCCGGACGCTCCCTCACCGGACCGAAGTGCGTTTCTTCCGGAGTCTGCTTCCGACCGAAGGTCTTGTAGTCGAGAACCCGCAACCCCAACTCCTCATGCACCTCGACGCGATCCATCGTGCCAGTGAGAACCAGCGGCCCAACCATCTGCCCGTGTTCCCTTCTCACCGCGTATTCGGCCTCAATGATCCGCCAACCGGTCCGGCGTTGCTCCGCCTGCAGCACCGCGACACGACGCAACCGGGCCCGCATCGATTCGACCTGAACCCGCACGACCGGCGAGGGCTGGCGCCCGTGCTGACGCGCCACCTCGCGGTCGAGTTCGTCGCTGAGAAAACTCGCGATCTTCGCCTCGTCCGTCTCATCCCGCGGGCCGTCCCGGACGAAATTCTCCAACACGCGATGGATCAGCGTTCCGTAGTTGGCCGGGTTGATCTCGGTCGCTTCGGCGTCGAACGACTCCCATCCGCAGACCTGCGCGAGATAAAAGCGCAGCGGACAGGACAGGTAGTGCTTGAAGCTGGTCACGCGAAGCGACTCCACCGGCGGCTTGGACGGCAGCTTGAGCTGCCATCCGCCCTGGCGCACCGCGACCCGGCGGAGCGGCGACGGCGGATGAAAGATTTTCTCCACGCGCGCCGGCAGGTCCTGATCCTGACATCCGAGAAGCAAACGCGAAGGACGGTTGGGCTCGCCGCCCGGGCGGAATCTGCAGGTGCCCAGCCGCACCCGATCCGCGCCCCGCGCGGCCAGAAGGCCGGACAGCAGGTAGGCGTCACGCGCGAAGCGCGAGGCCTGCGAGGAGAGCCGGAGCTTGGCCCGCACCCGATCAGGCAGAAAGGCATCCTCCGCCACGCCGGAAGGCAGGGCACCCTCGCGACAGCCCGACAAACACAGCGCCGGTCCGTCAGCCCACGGGGCCTCCAGCCAGCCTTGGATTTCCACCGCTCCGTTCGGGGCCGGGGCAAAAACCCGCCGACGGGCAATCTCCCGCCGCCGCGCCGTGTCCGCCGCCTCTGGGTCCAGTCCCGCGAACAGGACCGAGGACTCCATGGATTCCAGAACCCCGACGAGCGAGGACAACTCCGCGAACTGCTGTGCCTCCTCGCCCGGATCATCACCGTAAAGGGCCGCGAGCAAATCCCGCCCGTGCAAATCGCGCGAACGCAAGGCCGTGAGGGTATCGAGAAATTGCGTCATCAACTCGAACCCCCGCCTTTCCCCGCTCTTCGCTGGGGTCACCGCGGCGCTGCGCCAATCGAGTGCCGAGGCCAACGTCTCGCAAAGCTTCTCCGCCACCAGTCGGTCGCAGGCCTCGCTGGCCGCCTCCGCGGTCAGCCCCGGCGCGGCCCCGGCCAGCAAGCGCAGGAACGACGGGAGGCCCAGCAGCGGGCGCAAAGCACGCAATCGCCCACGGCGCATGAAATCCTCCCAGCCGAGGAGAATGGTCGCACTCTCCGTGCCGGCCAAAGGGCGGCCTTCGGGTGAATAGGGAATGCAACCGCGGCGAACCAAATCCGCCTCCAACGCGGCCGTGGCCTCCGGCGCGGCCGAGGCGACTGCGAACGTTCCAGCCGCCTGCCCGGCCGCAAAATCAAGCAACGCGTTCGCCTCCGCCGCCGAATCATGCGCCGCGATCAGGCAGGAATCCGGCACGGCCAAAGAATGCGTCGCCCACCACTCCGGCTCCGGTCGTCCCCAGGCATCCATGTGAGCCTCCTCGTCGCCCGGCTGCCACGAGAGAATTTCCACCGTCACGCCGTTCTGCAGCATCGACGCAAGGTATTGCTCCGTGACCACCGGAAGGTCCGGCACACAGGCCACAACGATTTTCCGCCGGGACGGCGAATATTCGGGATTCGCCGCCGCGGCGGATCGCACCGCATTCGGGTCGCGCAACCCCGCCCCGGCCAGCACGGACAGATAGGCCTCGTGCAATCGGCCGAAAACCTCCCACCGCTGCGCGTCATTCGCGCAGACTTCCGCAACCACGGGCGAACCCGGATGCAGCCCGGCCTCGGCCAGCAGATCACAGACGGCCACGAGCCGGCCGGCCGCCCCGAGCAGATCGTCGGGCGACTCAAGTTGCACCACACTCGGAATCAGCGCCTCGTATAGCCTCCGCTTGGTCGCCCGCAGCACCGCCATCCAGGCGACTTCGCGCTCGCTCGCAGTCGCAAGGTCTTGCGCCCCGGCCGGCAGGACCGCCTCGAGCGGCGAAGCGAACTCGGGCGAAAGCACACCGCAGGGCGAGCAACGGGCCAACTCGCGACGAATCACCCGCCCGGCCCCTGCCGTCGGCACGATGACCAGCGTGTCGCCAAGGTCAGGCGGCCTCCCGTCACGCCCCGCGAGGAGCCGCGGCGCGATCTGCGCGGGCTGCGTGAGAGTGAAGCGGGAAAGGCTCGGCATGCGGAAGGGGTTCGACTCCAAGAGTGCCCGACAAGGCCGGGCTGGCAAGGCCGGTTCGTGTCATACCCCAGGTCACTGCTTGCCCGTCTTGCTAGACTCCGTCGATGTTCGGACTGACCAGGCACGAGGAGGCGAAGCTGCGCCGCTTGAACACGCCGGCCAAAATCCAGGACTTCCTTGATCGCCTGCCGATCAACCACGAGAAAAATGGCGACACGCACTATTCCCCGCGGCGCGTTCTGCGGGAGGGCAAGGCGCACTGCATCGAAGGCGCGCTCCTCGCCGCCGCCGCGCTTTGGCTGCAAGGCCGCCGCCCGCTGCTGCTCGACCTGAAGACCCGTGTCTCCGACGACGATGAGCATGTGGTCGCCCTTTTTCAGGACAACGGCCACTGGGGCGCCATCTCCAAGACCAACCACGCCGTCGTGCGCTACCGCGACCCGATCTACCGCACCGTGCGCGAGTTGGCCCTGTCTTGGTATCATGAATACTTCCGCGACCAGGACGGCCTGAAAACCCTCGCCTCCTACTCCCGTCCGTTCGACCTGCGTCGGCTCGGCGATTCTTGGATTACCGCCGAGGAGAATCTCTGGCATTTGGACGACCTGCTCAATGCCCTGCCCCACTATCCGTTCGTGCCGCCGGACAACCAGCGCCTCATCCGCCGCGCCACCGCGTTCGAACGCCGCGTCCTCAACGCCCGCGAGTGGCCGGAAACCGACCCCCGCACCTGACCGCCGCACGAACGCCCGGGCAAGACGGCAATCGAAATTGACACCCGCCCGGACCGCAGCCATAGTTTTTCCCTCACCGCGGGTGTAGCTCAGTTGGTAGAGCACTTCCTTGCCAAGGAAGATGTCGCGAGTTCGAGTCTCGTCACCCGCTCTCCCCTTTTTCCCGGGGATGTCCGACCGCCCGCTGTTTCAGTCTAGGGCTTGATCTGGGCGGCGATCGCGTCGCGGGCGCGCATGCGCAGCTCGGGGATTTTCGCCGCCTGCTCCAAGGGGATGATGACCGAGTCTCCTGCCTTGTCCACCACCTTGACCCCAGACGCATCGACCGATGTGATGGTGACCTCGATGTAGCGTTGGCCGTTGTAAGTGAGGCTTGGCATGATGCTGCGGTCGAACGACATCGGCGCCGCCTCGCTGCCGGGCGTTGCCACCGGGCGGGGCTTTCGCTCCCCCTCACCGGCAATTTCACCGGCTCCGCCCCAGCGCAGATAGTAGGATGTGCCGTTTTTCGAGTAGATGCCCATGAGAATCCTGGTGGCATAGCCATTCTGCCGCCATTGGGAGTCATGCCCGTATTTGCGCGCAAAGTTTTCAGCCGAGGCCCTGGGCACGACGACGCGGATGTAGCCGGGGGGCCAGTTTTTGCGATCATACGTCTGCGCCTCGAAGATGGCGTAGTCAGGATGACTCCCAGCCGGGCCGCTGACTAGCTGAACGGCGGCGCATTGCACTGTGATTTCGCGGCCGAGATAGGTGTCCGCTTGGTTGAGATAGTATTGGGCCGATCCTTTATCTTGGGCCACCGCCCGGGTCACCACCGCCAAAAGCATGGTCGCGAGCAGGAAGAAGATCCTCATGTCCACTTCATGCCGAAAAGACAGGCGGCAGGGCAAGCGGCTTCTGTGGCAGGGCTTGAGGGGGTGCGGCCCGCTGAGCCAGCGGGCCCTACCGGCGCCTAGCGAGGTAGCAATAAGGATTTACGCGCTCGGCACGAGCGTGGCAAACCACTCGGCTGAGAGTTCCTCGAGATTCAGCGCCTCGCGCCCGAGACGCGGAAGAACAAAACGGCGCACGGTCTCCTGCTGGGCCGGAGTGAGGTATTCGACGGGGGACTTGCCGTCCACCCGGGCGAGGAGGAGAAGCAAAACGAGGCGGGCGGTGCGGGTGGCGAAGATCTCAGCCTCGGCCAACCGTCGCTCGTGCAGGTAGCCATGGCGAGCCGAAGCGAAAAGCGCGGCCAATCCGGGATCGGCCGGCGCGTGGTAAAGCCCCTTGAGCAGCAAATGGGTCAGGAGAAAGGCGAGGTCGAAGCTTGCATCGCCGTAGTAGGTAGGCTCGCAGTCGAGGACGACGAGCCGCGAGCCGCTGAGCAGCATGTTCTTCGGGCTGAAATCCCCGTGGACGAGGCATTCGCGGGCGGTGGCGAGACGCGCAACCTCGGACTCGATCAGCCCGCGGTGAACGGGATGCTTTGCGGCCACGGCGAGAAAAAACGGATCGAGGCGGAGCTGATGAAAGTTTTCCCCCGAATCGAACAGGACCTCCAAATCGCTCCGCCCCGCGGTTTCGCGATGGATCCGCCCAAGCAACGCCCCGGCGGCGGCCGCATCTTCCACCCGGGCGTCGCCCGCCAGCAGGCGCGATTTCCAGTTGGCCCACCCCTCCCCGAGCCACTCCATGGCGAAATAGCCTTCGCCCTCCGCCAACACGCGGGGCACGGACCCCGGACAAGTCTGCCCCACGGTCTCGAGGTAGAGCCGCTCGAAACGGTTGCGCCCCGTGTCGGCATGCCAATCGGCCCGCACCAGCAGTTTGGCCAGCGCGCGCTTGACGACAAAAACCTCCGGCCCGTCCTCCACCCGGTAGATTTCACTCGAGACCCCGCCGGTCAGCGCCAGCAAACGCGCTGCAGGCGAGGAAACAACGCCATCGCGCCGCAGCAGGTCGAGAAACTCCTCACTCACGGGCGCTCGCGGCGGATCCTCACCCCGGCATGACGCGCGGAAGCCAGGATGTCCTTGCGGATTTCCATCTCGACCACGCGGACCAGCGGAAACGTGGCGAACAACCGTCCGGCGAGATGCTCGGCCAGCGTCTCGAGCAGGTGAAACTCGCTGAGCGCACACTCGATGCGCAAGCCATCGGCCACCGCGGCATAATCGGTCGTGCGGTTGAGGTCGTCTTCCAACCCGCGAAAGTCCCCGTCCAGCGCGAGGTCGATCTCCAAACGCTGCGGGGCGCAGCGCTCCCGGGCATCCACGCCAATGGTCGCGGCGACGACGAGGCTGTTGATCAGAATGCGGTCGTTCATGACGGGCAGAGCGGCAACCCGACTTCGTGCTGGAGCAAGCGCTGCAGGACATGGAGCGAGGCGACCACGACATCGGGCTGCGCGGGCGCGAGTTTCTCGACCGAATCGTAGCCGGTGAGAATGGCGATGCTCATGACCCCGCCGTGCCGCGCGGCCTCGACATCGTGGATCATGTCGCCCACGAACGCTGTTTCGCCGGGCACCAATCCGTGGGTCGCGAGGACCTCGCCGATTTTGGCCCGCTTGTCCATCACGCCGACGTAGGCATGCTCAAAGGAGCCGGTCAGGCCGAGCTTCTCCGCCTGAACTTCAAAATGGGCCGGCTTCATCGAGCTGAGCAGAAACAACCGCCGTCCGCTGGCCCGGCAAAAATCGAGAAACTCGAAGAGCCCGGGCAAAGGCGACACCTCGTCCTGGATCTCGACAAAGCGCCGGTGAAACAACGCCTCCAAGCCATCGAGCGGAATACCGGGAAGAAACTCGTCGTAGAAATCGGTGAAGGGCAAACGAAAGTGGCGGCGGAACTCCTCGCGGCTCAGCGGCGCCCGTCCGTGATGGGCAAAGACATAGTTGGTCGCGCCAATGACCGGCGGAAGGTCGTCCACCAACGTGCCCGACCAATCAAGGAGAAGGTTGCGCAACATGGTCAGCCGAAAAATTTGACCTCGCGGATTTTTTCCGCCCCGAATTCCGCCGCCAGCTTTCGCGTGATCTCGGCCTTCCAGGTCCGCTCGAGTTCGAAACGCACGCTCGACTGATGGACCTGCACGTGGAGGACGCCGTTGCGGATGCGATCCGGGACCGATTGGGCGGCGATGAAAGGTCCGACGAGGTCGGCCCACGCGCGGCGCACCGCCTGTTCGTCCATCGCATCGGCCAGGCCGAGCTTGGGCAGGAGGGCGGCGAGGGCGGCCCTGATGGTGGTGGCGCGCGCCGAGGTATCGCGGCCCTCGCGGTAGCACCGCCACTCCGCCACGGCGCTTTCGGCCCAATTTTTCATCACGGGCGGGCCGGAACGGCCGGGACGGCTAGGCGCCGTTGTCGCCGATGGCTTCAACCGGGCAGCCTTCCATGGCCTCTTTGCACTGGGCTTCCTCCTCGGGCGATTCGGGCTGCTTGTAAACGTAAGAATATCCGCCGTCGTCGCTGCGGGTGAAATTGGCCGGAGCGGTCTCGCGGCAGAGGTCGCAGTCGATGCACTGATCATCAACGTAGAATTTCCCCGTAATGTTTTCGGAATATTTGTTTTCGAGTTCAGCCATGACTTAGTGGGAATACGATGGGTAATGTAAAAAGACTGTCGTGCTTTGCCAAGCTAAAGCGGCTTATTCATGAGTCAACCCGCCCCGTCACCCTCGTTCGATGAGTTGCTCCGCTTTTTCGCCTGGCTCGGGTGCGTGAGCTTCGGCGGCCCGGCCGGCCAGATCGCCATCCTGCGCGAGGAGTTGGTTGTGCGCCGGCGATGGCTGACCTCGCGGGAGTTTTCCGACGGCCTGAACTTCTGCATGCTCCTGCCCGGACCGGAGGCGCACCAGTTGGTCATTTATTCCGGATGGAAACTGCACGGCCTGCCCGGAGCCATCGCCGCGGGGGTGCTTTTTGTGCTGCCGGCCGCGCTGCTCCTGTGGGCACTTTCCGTTGCGTATGTTTATTGCGGCGCGCGCCCGGAGATGCAGACCATTCTCGGCACGATGCGTCCGGTCGTGCTCGCCATCATCATCGCGGCCGTCGTCCGCATGGCGGGCAACCATCTGACCGCGACCCGCGACTGGGCCCTGGCCGCCGCGGCCTTTGCCTTGATGCTCTTTCTCGGCCTGCCCTTTCCGTGGGTCATCGTCGCGGCCTTGGTCCTCGGGGCCGTGCGGCCGACCACCGAACGCAAATGCGAGCTTGAGGAGGACTCCGCCCCGGTGCGCCGGACACCGTGGCTCGCCGTGTTCTTCGCCCTGGTCCTCTGGGCCGCCCCGATCGTCTGGGCCGCGTCGGTGTTCGGACCAAACGGGCTGCTCACTTGGCTGGGACTGTTCTTCAGCAAGGTCGCAGTGATCACCTTCGGTGGGGCCTATGCCGTGCTGCCCTACGTCGCCGACTACGGGGTCTATCAGGCCGGCTGGCTGTCCTCCGCGGCCATGCGTGATGGCCTGGCCCTGGCCGAGACAACGCCCGGGCCGCTCATCATCGTGCTGCAATTCGTCGGCTTTCTCGCCGGCTGGGGCTACCCCGGCTCGCTTCCCCCGCTGACCATGGCCACGCTTGCCGCGGCCATCACCACGTGGGTCACTTTTCTCCCCAGCCTGGTCTTTGTTCTACTGGGCGCTCCGCAGGTTGAGCGTCTGGCCCGCAACGCCCGCGCCCGCGCCATCATGCAAACGGTCAGCGCGGCCGTCGTCGGGGTCATCGCCAACCTCGCCGCCTGGTTTGCCGCGGGCGTCTTTACGCCGCCACCGGGCGCGGTTGCGATGATTCCCCTCATCCCCGCCGCCATCACCGGCGTCGCCATCTGGCTGCTCACCTCCCAGGGCTGGTCGGTGCCGCGGGTCATCATGGTGGCCGTGTTGGCCGGCGTGGTGCGGGTCGCGGTCGCTAGTTGACCGCCCCGGCCTCCGCGGCCGGGCTGGTGCCGTCAAGCTCCGGAATCGGCTCGCCGCCCGGCTCAGTCCGTCCACCGAGATGCTTGGCGAGGAAGCGTTCGACCGCGCGGTAGAAATACATCCGGTTCTCCTCGTTGGCGAACCCGTGGCCCTCGTTCTCCCGCACAATGTAGGGCACATCGACCCCGCGTTTTTTCAAGGCCTCGACAATCTGGTCGCTCTCGGCCTTCTTGACCCGCGGATCATTCGCGCCCTGGGCAATGAGCAGAGGGGATTGGATTTTGTCGGCGGAGAACAACGGCGAGGCCGCGGTCAGCAGCTCCTTGTCCTTCTCCGGATCGCCGATCATCTCGTAGTTCATCTTCCGCATCGGTTCCCAGTAGGGCGGCACGGTCTCGAGGAGGGTGAAGAGGTTCGAGGGGCCGACAAAGCTGATCCCCGCGGCATAGACCCCGGGGGTGAAGGCCATACCCGCGAGGGCGGCATAACCGCCGTAGCTTCCGCCATAGATGGCGATGCGCTTCGGATCGGCAATCCCCTCGGAGACGATCCAGCGGGCCGCGTCGGTCACATCGTCCTGCATGGTCTGGCCCCACTGCTTGAAGCCCTTCTCCCAGAAGGCGCGTCCGTAACCGGTCGAGCCGCGGAAGTTGATCTGCAGAACAGCGTAACCACGGTTGGCGAGGAACTGCGCCCCTCCGTCAAAGCCCCAGTCGTCGCGGGCCCACGGGCCACCGTGAACCAGCAGGACGGCGGGCAGATTTTTCGGTTCCACCCCCGGGGGCAGCGTGAGATAGCCGGGCAAAACCAAGCCGTCACGGGCCGTGACCCGCACGGGTTTCATCGCGGCCATCTGGCTCTCATCCAACCACGGCGAAACATCGGCCAGTTTGCGCAACTCGTCGGTCTTGGTGTCGTAGAACCAAAACGCGCCGCGGGTGCGGTCGCTGTGGCTGCGCACGATGAACTTGTCCTCATCAAGGTTCATCGAGCTGAGCGCGACCTCCACGCCGGGGAGTTTTTCCTCCAGCTTCTTTTGCAGGTCGCGCCGCCATTCGTCGAAGAAGTGGTATTCCTGCCGGTCCCGCGTGAAGGCGGCCGCGGTGATGACCTTGCGCTTGTCCGAGGCCAGGAGAGCGCTGGTGTCCACCTCCGGATGTTCAAAGATCAGCTCCAATTCTTTCCCCGTGGCCGGATCGAGCCGCACGATGGCTGTCTTGTCGCGCCCGAGGTTCGACGCGGCGTAAAGCTCCTTGTTGTCAAAGGTGAAGAAGAGCGGGGACACACTCTCGCGGAAGTCGGTCACGAGAACCTTCTTGAACGGTTCCTCCTCGGTGGCCCGGTAAAGCAGCTCGGTGTTGACCCCGTCGGTCTGCACCGCGGCGCGCACCTTGCCATCGTGATCCGTGACCCAGTCGGACACACTCCCGGGATTCTCCGCCACCAATTCCATCGCGCCCGTGCGGGTGTTGAGGCGAAACACATCGAAGACCCGGGCATCGCGTTTGTTCATGCTGATGAGCAAATGGTCCTCGTCATCGCGCAGATCATCGACCACCCCGACGCGCACGCCCGGGAACGGCGTGAGATCCTGGCGGTTGGTGCCGTCCGCGTTGATGGCGAAGAGGTGGAAATTTTCGTCCCCGCCATCGTCCTGCAGATAAACAATCTGGTCCTTGGCCGCCCAGAAATAGCCGGCGAGGTCGCGCTTGGTGGCATCAGTCAGCCGCCGCGGCTCCCCGCCCCCGACCGGCTGGACAAAAACATTGAGGCGGTTTTCCCACGGCGCCATCCAGGAAATGTAATCCCCACCCGGGCTGATCTGATAAGCCGCACCCTCGGGATTGCGGAAAAAATCGCGCAGGGGAATCAGCGGCGGGGCCGGTGTCTCGGACTTGGCCGGAGTGTCGGTTTTCGGTGCCTCCTCGGCGGGTCGGGTGGCCATGGCCAGGAGATTAGCGGACCCGAGGGCCCAGGTCAGAAAAAGAATACGGATCATATGCGTGGGAGGTGAGACTGACATCGACCGCCCGGCGTTCAAGCAAACCTCTCAACCGGCCATTTATCGCGGTTGCCGCGCCGCGCAAAACGCGTGGAGTTTCAACACGCGCCAGCATCAAAATTCACCGTTGGATCATTTGCATGTCGCCAGCCCGGGCCTCGACAAAGTGCTGGCGAACCTTGAATTGATGCCCGCTACGCTGAACCTGCGGAAGGGAGCCAAGATTGGACAACGTCAGATCGACCTTGCGGCCAAGTTTCTGCAAGCTGGGCAAAGCTGGACACGGTCGCGGCACCGCTCGCGAGCACAAACTCCCGTCATCCCCCACCCCCGGTGCTTCCGTCACTGCGATCCGGTCCGCCAAGGTTCTCCGCACCGGTGAAACCGTCCCGTTCACTTGGGAAAACGGCACGCTCTCCATCGTCTTCCCCGAGCCTCCCGCGATCAGCCCCACGAAGTCATCGCGCTCGAGATCACGCACGAGGTTCTGCCCCAGCGCCCGACGAACGCGTCGAGGCCGTCGGCGACGAGATGCCCGCCTGCGCCCCGGGCGCGCAGTCCTACATCCAGAGGTTGCGGTCCAGGGTTCGGTATTGGATGGCTTCGAGGAGGTGTTCTTCGGCGATGTCGGCTGCCCCGGCCAGATCGGCGATCGTGCGGGCCACCTTCAGGATGCGGTCGTGCGCCCGGGCGCTCAGGTGGAGGTCGTCCATCGCGTGGCGCATCAGCTCGTGGCACGCCTCGGAGATGACGCAATGGGCCCGCATCTCCTTCGGCTGCATCCGTGCATTGAGCGGGGGATGCGAGGCCCCCGCGAACCGCTCCGCCTGCACCCGCCGCACCGCCTCGACCCGCGCCCGCACGGCGGACGAGGCCTCCTCGGCCGCGTTCGAAGTCAACTCGGCGTATTCCACCGGCGGCGCATCGACATGGATGTCGATGCGGTCGAGGAGCGGTCCCGAGACGCGCTGCCGATAGCGCTCGATCTGCCCCGGCGAACAACGGCATTCCCTTTTCGGATGTCCGGCAAAACCACAGGGACAAGGGTTCATCGCCGCCACGAGCATGATGTCCGCGGGAAAAGTCAGGCTGCCGGCGGCCCGGGAAATGGTCACCCGCCCGTCTTCCAGAGGCTGGCGCAAAACTTCGAGAGTCGACCGCTTGAACTCCGGCAACTCGTCGAGAAAAAGCACACCGTGGTGGGCCAGGCTGACTTCGCCGGGCGTTGGATTGGTCGAACCGCCGAGCAGGCCAACGTCGGAAATCGTGTGATGAGGGGAACGGAACGGACGCACGGCCACGAAATTGTGCTTCCCGGCCAGAAGTCCGCAAACACTGTGGATCTTGGTCGTCTCGATCGCCTCCTCCAAGGACATCGGCGGCATGATGGTCGGAATCCGTTTGGCCAGCATGCTCTTACCGGCCCCGGGAGCACCAAGCACCAGAAGATTGTGCCCGCCGGCCACGGCCACTTCGAAGGCTCGCTTGACGCTGGCCTGACCCTTGACATCGGCAAAATCGATTTCGGCGTGCTGGTGGCTGTGGAAGACGGCGGCGAGATCGGAAACGGTGGCCTCGATGCGGATTTTGCCGTCGAGAAACTCAAAGCACTCGCGCAGGTTCCTCACCCCATGAACCGACAAGCCCTGCACAACTGATGCCTCGGCGGCGTTCTCCGCCGGCACAATCAGAACGGGCTTCCCGCGCCGCCGCGCCTCCAGGGCGATCGGGAGCACGCCCTTGACCGGGCGAATCGCGCCCGTGAGGGCCAGCTCTCCGGCGATGCAGCAATCCGCCAACCGCGGCAGGTCGCGTCCGTGGGCAATGGCCAGCATGCCGAGGGCAATGGGCAGGTCGAAACTCGGCCCCTCTTTTTTCAAGTCGGCCGGGGCGAGGTTGATCGTGGTGCGCCCGCGGGGCCAGCGGTAACCGCTGTTGGCGATGGCGGTGGTCACCCGGTCCTTGCTCTCCTTGACCGCCACGTCGGGCAGGCCCACCAGCACAACCTTCGGATCGCCACTGCCCTCGTTGACCTCGATTTCCACCTCGATCGCCTCGGCACCGTGCAAGGCGGCAGAATAGACTTTGGTCAACATTGGGGGCGTTTTTACGCTCTCGCCTCTCCGAGCGCCAGCCGTTGTTTCGGCCCCGGAAGACGAGCTGCGGTCGGCCGGACCGTGAATGGTGCAAGCTGGTCTTCGGGCCCAGCGCAGTGGTAGATTAATCTTTCTGCCAGTCCGGTTTTTGACCACGGGGCACTAAGCCCGTGGCAAAGCCGGATCGCAGGGATGCCAACCATGATTTCGCAGCGGGAAAAAAATTTCTATTTCAGCTTTTGCGCCGCCCAAATCGGCTTGGCCGTCTTGGTTTATGCGGCGTTTTACTGGGTCAATGACTACCTGCGGGTCAGTTGGCTTTCCTCGCCCGGGTCCTACCTCCAGATCCTCTTCGTCATGCTCCTGGCCATGGTCAGCGAAGCCGCGATGCGCCCCGACGCGCAGCGCGTCGATGCGGGGCGGATGCCTCGCCGGGTGGCTTCGGTCCTCTCCCGTCGGCAATCATTTTGGCTGGCCGCAGGATTCGGCGTCTTCCTCGCCCTGAGCCGTGACACCGCGGTCTCCCGGGTATTTCTCGTCGGCTTTTCCGTCCTGTCGTATCCGCTCTTCTACTTAACCAACCGCTACGCCCGAAAGTGGCTCGCGAAGATCTCGCGGGCGGAAAGCCTCCGGTTCAAGCTCCGCACCTTGGTCGTCGGGTCTCCCGAGTGGTGCGCATCCGTCCGGGACAAGTTTGTCGCCTATCAGGAATGTTTCGACACCGAGGCCCCGCTCCACGTCCGTCATGACGAACCCGCCGCGAACATTCTGGGGCGCATCAGCGACCGCGCCCCGGACCTGCTCGTCTTTTCCGCACGTGAACTGCCCTATGAGACGGTGACGCAGTTGCTGGCCCTCGGAGACCGGCGCGGATTCCGCTGCTGGATCCCGGTGGAAATATCCCGGCGACATGGGCGTCGCTTCGAGTTGCAGGACGTAGGCGGCCTGTCCGTCCTCTCCCCGCCGACTCTGCCACTGGCCATCACCTACAACCGGGCGCTGAAAAAGGCATTCGATCTGACGGTCAGCGCGGCGATCATACCCTTCGCCTTGTTGCCATTGATGGTCATTGTCGCCGTGATCCAGCGGATCCAATCCCCCGGACCGCTCTTTTACCGGCAGAAACGCGTGGGCGAGAACGGCCAGATTTTTCAGATCCTCAAATTCCGCACCATGCGGGTCGACAATGACAACGAGGCGCGTCAGGCCACCCGCGAGGATGATCGCATCTATCCCGCGGCGCGCATGCTGCGGAGACTCAGCTTGGACGAGTTCCCGCAGTTCATCAACGTCCTGCGCGGCGAGATGAGCGTGATCGGGCCGCGCCCCCACATGATCGAGCACGAGCGCGAGTTTGAAAACTTCCACGAGCTCTACGGCAGCCGCCGTTACGTCAAACCCGGCGTGACGGGCCTGGCCCAAGTGGAGGGCTACCGCGGAGAGGTCCAAGGCCCGCGAGACGTGCGGGGCCGGGCGCGCTACGATCTTTTCTACGTCCGGCACTGGTGCCTCGGGCTGGACATCCGCCTCGCCCTGCAGACGATCGTCGTGATGATTCACCCGCCGTCCAAGGCGTATTGAGCCGCGCCGCGGGGATCAAAGGAGATGGCGTGCCCTCGGCCCCAATCGAAGCCCGCCGAGCACCGCAGTGCCACGTGGCGGGACGAGGGCGTCCCACCTCCCAGCAAGGCCAAAGGCCAGTTGCCCATGGACCTCTGAAAACCAGGGGGAACGGGCGTCCCGCCCGTTTTTCTCCTGACATCACGGCCGGGACGGCCGTGCCCCCTGACCAAGACGAAAGTCTGAATGCAGGAGGCCTTTGGTGTAATTGAATGGTTCCGGATCAGACCTCGGTGCGGAAGTAGGCGATGGTCCGCTCGATGCCCTCCTCGAGGGGCACCGTTGGCTCCCAGCCGAGATGCTGACGCGCGAGGGTGATGTCCGGCTGCCTCTGCCGCGGATCGTCGGCCGGCAACTCACGGTGCACGATCTTCGATTTGCCCCCGACTTTGCGCAGCACCAATTCGGCCAACTCGAGCATGGTGAACTCGCCCGGATTGCCAATGTTGACCGGGCCGACTGTCCCGGTCTGCTCCATCAGGCGCAGGAATCCTTCGATCAGGTCGTCCACGTAGCAGAAGGAGCGTGTCTGGGAGCCCTCGCCATAAACGGTGATGTTCTCCCCCCGCAGAGCCTGGACGATGAAGTTCGACACGACCCGGCCGTCATCGGGATTCATGCGCGGCCCGTAGGTGTTGAAAATGCGGACCACGCGAATATCCACGTTGTTCTCCCGGTGATAGTCGAAGAAGAGGGTCTCGGCGCAACGCTTGCCCTCGTCGTAGCACGAGCGACGACCGATGGGATTGACGTTGCCCCAATAGCTCTCCGGCTGCGGGTGGACGGCGGGGTCGCCGTAAACCTCGGAGGTCGAGGCTTGGAAAACGCGCGCCTTGACCCGCTTGGCCAGGCCGAGGCAGTTGATCGCACCCACGACGGAGGTCTTGGTCGTCTTGATCGGATTGTATTGGTAGTGCGGCGGAGAGGCCGGGCAGGCCAGGTTGTAGATGCGATCGACCTCGAACTTGAACGGGTCGGTGACGTCGTGACGAAAAAGCTCAAACCGCGGGTGGCCGATCAGCCCGTCGATGTTCTGCTTGCGACCGGTGAAAAAGTTGTCGAGGCAAAGGACATCGTGCCCCTGTTCGATCAGACGGTCGCAGAGATGGGAGCCGAGAAATCCGGCGCCGCCGGTAACGAGTATGCGCATGGTTTGGTGGGTTCTTGCTAGGTGTTGGCCGGCTTCCCAATGGCGAAGACGCGGAACCCGAGTTGCTGCATCTGGGCGCGCGGCAAGACGTTCCTTCCGTCGAAAACGAAGGCCGGCTTGTGCATGCCGTCATGGATCCGGCCGAAATCGAGGTGCTTGAACTCGTCCCATTCGGTCAAAACCGCCAGCGCATGGGCTCCCAGCGCGGCTTCGTCCGCCGAGGAGGCGATCAACAACCGCGCATCCTCCCGGCCGGGACCGAGGACATCGCGGCGGATTTCCTCCTCGGTGACCTTCGGGTCATAAACCACAACCGTGGCGTTCTCCTCCAACAGGTCGCGCACGACCTGGATGGCGGCGGATTCGCGCGTGTCATTCGTGTCCTTCTTGAAAGCGAAGCCAAGCACGGCGATGCGCTTGCCCGAGACGGTGTTGAAGAGCGTCTTGACCAGATGGCGGGTGAAGCGGGCCTTTTGCCAATCGTTCATCCGCACCACGCTTTCCCAGTAAGCCGAGACTTCAGGCAGGCCGTAATGCTCGCAAAGATAGACGAGGTTCAGAATGTCCTTTTGAAAACAGGACCCGCCGAAGCCGACCGAGGCCTTGAGAAATTTCGGGCCGATCCGCGAATCGGTGCCAATGGCATGGGCCACCTCATCGACGTCCGCGCCGGTGACTTCGCAGAGGGCCGAGATCGAGTTGATCGACGAAATGCGCTGGGCCAGGAAGGCATTGGCCACGAGTTTCGAGAGCTCGGACGACCAAAGATTGGAAGTGATGATGCGATCCCGCGGAACCCAACGGGCATAGACGTCCACCAGTTTCTGCATGGCGGCCTCGCCGGCCTCCGTGCGCTCACCACCGATGAGAATTCGATCGGGCCTCTGCAGGTCGGCAATGGCCGTGCCCTCGGCGAGAAATTCCGGATTGGACAGCACCTGAAACTCGCCGTGCCGGGAATTGGAACGGAGGATGGTGAGCATGGCCTCGGCGGTTTTCACCGGAATGGTGCTTTTCTCCACGATGATTTTCGGACCCTCGGCCACCGCGGCGATCATGCGGGCCGCACTCTCGATGTAGCGCAGGTCGGCGGCCCGACCGGCCCCGATGCCGTAGTTTTTGGTCGGCGTGCCGACGCAGACAAAAATGATGTCAGCGCTGCGGATCGCGCCTTCGACGTCCGTCTTGAAATGCAGGTTGCGGCCCCGGGCGCTGCGGACCACTTCGTCCAAGCCGGGTTCGTAGACGGGCAACTCGTCAGAATTCCACGCAGCGATGCGGGCCTCGTTCGGGTCAACCACGGTGACCTCGATGTCGGGGCATTTCGCGGCGATCATCGCCATGGTGGGGCCGCCGACATAGCCGGCGCCGAGACAGGTGATTTTCATAAAGCTAGAGCGTGGGGTCGACTTGTGCCGGCTTGTCGCCGTAGACACCCTTGGCGCCGTAAGTTCCGTAGGTGCGGTAGGCGTAGGCGTAGTAGGCGCCACTTCCCTGCCGCACGGCATTGAGCACGATTCCGGCGGCGGGCGCGTTGGCCTCGGCCAGCAGGCGCACGGCTTGGGCGCTGGCCTTGGCCGGGGAGTGCCCGGCGCGGACGATCAGGCAGCAGGCATCGACGTGGGGTGCGAGCAGCAGCGGGTCGCGCACGGCCAGGACTGGAGAGGAGTCGATGACAATGCGGTCGTATTCGCCCTTGAGCGTATCGAGCAATTCGCGGAAACGCGGCTGGGCGAGCAATTCAGACGGGTTGGGCGCGATTCCGCCGGCCGGCAGCACCCACAGTTTTTCGATCTTCGTGGCCACGATGGCCTGCTCCTTGGTGGCCGTGCCGAGCAACACCTCGGACAGCCCCGGTTTGAGGTTGTCATTGAACAAGAGTTTCGAAACCGAAGGTTTGCGCAGGTCGGCATCGATCAACAGAGTGCGAAAGTCTTGCTGGGCCAGCGTGGCGGCGAAATTGGTGCTGGTGAAAGTCTTGCCGTCCCCCGGCACGGCGCTGGTGATGAGAAAGACACGGTTTTTCTCCCGTCCGGCCGCGAGGGCCAGCGTGGCGCGCATGGTGCGGAAAGCTTCCGCCACCACACCGCGCCGGTCGATCACGGTCGGCAGCATGGCCCCGCCGCCGCCACTGATTGGCTTGGCCTTGATCCGCGGAACCGCCGCAATCGTGCCAACCCCCGTGCGCTGTTCGACCTGCTCGATCGTGCGCAGCGACGGATCGAGATAGTTCAAGCCCAGAGCGAGACCGATTCCGGCGGCGAGGCCGCCCAGCAGGCCGAGGGCGATGTATTTGACCGTCTGGCTCGGAACCGGCCCGGCGCCGAGGGCGCGCTCTTGAATGTTGATCGATTGGTCGGTCAGACCGCTGGTCACATCCACCTCCTTGAGGCGCGACAGCACGGAATCATAGAGCGCACGATCGGACTCGAGGTTGCGCGCCAGGGTGTTGTATTCGACCGATTTGCCCGTGATTTCCAGCAGGCGTTTGTCCGCGGTTTCCCGCTTTTCCCGCAGGGTCTGCAACTGCTGCGCCGCCAAGACGCGACGCGCTTCGAGCTGGCCGATGACATCAGCCACGAGCGCGGAAAGATTACCTCTGAGCACCTCGAGTCTGGTCTTGGTCCCGGTGTGGGCGGGATGTCCCTCACGATACCGGCGGCTCATCTCGTCGAGTTCCCTTTCCAGCGCCTCGACCTGGACGTTCATCGTGGCCACGCGGGGATCGCTCCCCACGCTGGGGAGAAGCAGGAGGGCGGTCGTATCGCCACCGTAGCCCGCGACGGCGGCAAGGTCGGTATCAAGCTGCCGGAGGAAGGCCTCCATCTGCTGAATCTCCAGCGTGGTCTGGTCCACCGTCATCTGCCCCTCCCTGAGCATCGTCTCCAGCGAGGCGGCCCGCTCGCGTTCGCGAAAACTCTGCATCGCCTCCTCGGCCAATCGCATCTTGGCACCAAGGCGCGCGGCCTCCTCGACGAGAAATTGTGAAGCTGATTTCGTCGCCTCGCTGGTCTGCTCGAGCAGCATCCGCAAATACTCATCCGCGTAGGCATTGACCAACTTGACCGAGAGCTGCGGGTCGGGCGTGCGGGAGATGATGTCGATCAGCCGGGTCATCTCCCGGTAGGATGACTGGACCATCTCGGGCAAAAGTCCCGCGGCGGACGACGAGGTCAGCTCGCCATCCTTGGCCGCATCCCAACCCGAGGCACTGACAAACGCGGGGTCGGCGGCCAACTCGAGGCGTTTGGAGACGCGATCGGCCATGGGGTAGCTGTTGAGTGTCTCGACGATGGTGTTGATCATGTCGATCGAGCGCACCTCGTCGTCCCGCACGCTCTTGACCCGGTCGAGCACCTGCTCCTTTCCCTGTTCGATTAAAAGCACGGCCCGCGCGGCATAGAGCGATTGCTCGCGGCTGATCAGAAAGGCGCTGAGAATCCCGCCCAGTAGCAGGAAAAGACAGACGAGCCACCAACGTTCAAGAATGATGTGCAGGTAATGCCGCCAGTCGAACGGCTCGGCGCTTTCCTGCAGCGCGTCGAAGGGATCGTTACTCGATGATGAGGATTTCATGGGGCGTCGACGCTTAGAACCAGCTCTCCGTCACGGTGATCACATCACCGGGCTGCACTTCCACGGCGACCTCCTTGCCGTCGGCCATGCGCTTGGCATTGGCCCGAATGGAGGTGACCCCGCCGCCTTCCTTGCGCTGGATGATGACCCGTCCGCGGTCGGCGATGCGGGTGAAGCCTCCGGCGAGGCCGATGGCTTCAAGAATATCGATGCGCTCCCCGCCTTGCAGCTCGTAGCTGCCCGGGCGAGCCACCTGGCCCATGATGGTGAACTTGCGCTGGGCGTATTTCACCACGTTGAGAAAGACCTGCGGGTTGACCAGAAACTGCCGGTCGTATTGACCGCGCAACATTTCCCGCGCATCACGAATGGTCAGCCCGGCAAGTTTGACCTCGCGCACGAGGGGAAGCTGGACTGTTCCATCCCGGGCAATCGTCGCCTGGGTGGTCAGGTCCGGCTCGCGAAAAATATTGAGTTCGATCACATCGCCGATGACGAGCACGTAGTCGCTTTCGCCCGAGGCAATGCTCCCCTGAGGTGCGGAAGCAGCCGGAGCCGCCGCCGCGGGGGCCGAGACCGGAACCGCAGCGGCCGGGACCCGCGGGGTGGTGGTCAACGCCGGAAGCGGGGTGGAGGCAGCAGATGGTGTTGCCGGCAGGGCCGTTTCGGACGACGAGGCCGCATCTTGCGCGCACAGAGGTGCGGCGAGCAGAATGGAGGCAACAAGGAAGCAGTAGGTCCGGCTGAGCATCGTAAAGGAACGATAAGCTGTAGTTTGCGGGCTCAAAAGATCAAGTTCAAACCCGTTGAGGCGGTGGTTTCCGGATAATCCCCGCTGCCCGTGGTCTGGTAGGTGTTTCCGGTGGAACTCCAGATCGTCGTCTGCCAGTAAAGCCAACTGTTCAAGTCCCACCTGATGTTGGCGGAGAAAAAGGCGTAATCGTAGTCACTGCTTCCCCCGGTCTGCGCCGCGGAAAGGGACACATTCTCGGTCTGCTGCCATCCGGCCGAGAGGCTCATGGTTAGCTTGGTGAAAAATTGCTGTTGGATGGTCCCGACAAAGCCCCGGTTGACTTGCACCTGGCTGGTGGTGGTCAGGGAATAGTTCTGGTCCTGATAAACCGACGCCGTGAGGGACGTCGTGGCCCGCGGATTCCAGCCGATCTGCAGACTGTAATCCGGAGCAACGAGCACACCTTCGAAACTGCTGGAGAGGCGGATGAATGTTTTCTCCGAGGGCGTGTAGTTGATGGCGATCTGGTAGACGGGACGAAAACCGGTGTAAGCCGAGTCGACTTCCGTCACGCCATCGGACTGGACATAACCCGCACCGAGGCCGGCGTTGATGGTCAGCTTCGAGGTGAGGCTGTGTGCGGTGGTGAAAAGCAGCTGCACATATTGGCGCGAGTCATTGCCTCCGCTGCCCTGAACCTCCTGCGTGCTGATGCCGCCCTCCAGCGTAACTCCGAGCGTCGTTTTGCCGGTCCAAAGCCAGTTGACCGAATTGCCGAAGTTGATGCTGTTCAGATTGCTGCCCGAATCGTCATTGTCGCCGTAGCGGGTGAACGTCGAGTTATAGGCGACAAAGGTCCCGAGCGTGACGAACTCCGTGAGCGAGTAGGTGTAATCGCCCCGAAGATTAAAACTGGTGGTCGTTGTGTTGCCCCCCACCTGGACGTTTTCGCCCGTGCCGTAGGACCCCGCTGCGCTGATGCTCGCCTCGTGCCGCACCCCGACATGCCCAATGCGAAACTGCACTGTTTGGTTGAGCGGATTGCGTCCGCCGCCTGATTGCGACGAGGAGTAATCGGGATTCACGTAGTAAACATACCCGCCCCCGTAAGCGAGCGTGAGCGAGAGTGGGCCGTATTCGCGGCTGAAATCCAGCGCCAGCGTGGGCGCGACGTAGGGACTGTTGTCATCCGCTTGGTCGGTTTGAACCCCCGACGACGTGCGATTGGAAAACTCCCAGCCAACACCCAGGCCCGGACTGATCCGCAGTGACTTGAAGCTCAGCCCCTCGCTCAGCTTCGCCGCCCAGTCATCGACGGGTTCGATCTCGTTCTGGGGCAGTCCGAAACCATAGGGCGTGGCGCGGTCGGCTTGCGTCCCGACCCACTGCGAGCGGAAAACAGCCTCGCTCACCGTCTGCGGCGGTTGCACGGATTGGGCGAGAGCGGCGGATGCGGTGAGAAACGCCAGCAACGCGATGGCCCTGACAAAGTGGCACGGGCATCCCGCCCGTGATCCGACAAATGTGTTCCGCAGGATCCGGAACACGGCAGGCAGGATGCCTGCGCTCCCTTGGATCCCCTCAAGGAGATGGGACGCCCCCGTCCCACACCCCGACACCGCGCCAAGCGCGCTGCCTTCTCCCGCTCCGCGAAACGTGGCGTGCGAGGCGCCCGCCACAACGCGCGAGGGCGCGCGTGCTCCCCAAAAGTCGCACGGGCCTGGCCCCTTCAAATCATGCGCCTCTTGGAACGCGCGTGATCTGGTTAGGAGGGTTTGCATGGCAAACCCTGTTTAATCCCCTATTTCGATCTCAGAAGCGAGCCGGGAAGCGCGCCTCCACACGATATTTCACCTTACCCTCAAGCAGACCACAACCAAGAGAATCCGTTTGCGTAACTGCCGGGCTTTAGGGAATTTCCGACTATGGAAAAGGTTGCCAAACTCGACGCCCGCCGCCGCGGAATTTTTCCGCCACCATTCCAACCCGGCGACAGTGTCATCAAAAAGTATCAAGACAGCACTTTGGAGGACACGCCTGCCGCCTGGGAGAGTGCGCGCCACCACGGCGTTCACGGCGGGTTGGTCCACGATTTTCTTCATGCGGTCGCCGCGCAGAGGGCGGATGCTGATAAAATCTACACGCTGAGTCTTGATGACTTTCGCGGACTGCGTTTGCCCATTGAGATCGTGGTTCCTCCATCAGCCTGACTGACCCACGCAAGGGCGCGCGTGCGCCCCAGAAGTGGCACGGGCATTCTGCCCAATACTGTTGCTTTAGCAGAAAAGATTGATCCGCAGATGGCCGCAGATTTTCGCAGATATATTCTATAACTAGGTTACAAAAAGACTGTTGCACTTTTTTTAATCTGCGCTCATCTGCGTGAATCTGCGGATCAAACCTTCTCAAGTAAACGGTATTGGGCATCCTGCCCGTGAGCGGACAAAGTGTGTTCCGCAGGATGCGGAACACGGCAGGCAGGATGCCTGCGCTCCCGTCAATCCCTGCCCCCGTCTCCTGCTTCCGTCCCCCCTCTCCGCGCTCCGGTCTCCTTCCCCCTCACTCCCCGATCTTCGTCTCCGTTGCCAGCCTCGAAGCGGCCCTCCAAGCATTATCCCAATCCCCCGCGGCAGCCGACCAGGCCATGGCGACCGAAAGTTGGTCCACATCGGGCTTCTTCGCCGCGACGGCCTCCGCAACCAAACGTCGCACCGACACGTCATTCCCCTGCCCTTCGAGCGTCGCGAGCTGACGTCCAAAGTCATTGATCCCACGCCCGCCGCCCTCCAGCGGCACACCGGCGGCCTCGGCGACGATGGCCACGGCCCGGGGCTTGTCGCCCGCTTTGGCATGATACCTGGCCAACTGCCGCCAATAGGGGCCGCGTTTGCCCCCGCTCTGCGACTCCATGTAGGCCACGGCGGAAGACGGCTCCGGCAAATTGACGAGGCGCTGCAAAAGACCGGTCCGCAACCCCTCCGGCACGCTGGCGAGAAAGGCGGCGAGGTCGGGGATCTGCTGGAGCATGGCTTGCGCTGGCGCGTCCGTCGCCGAGCGCAGCCAATAGGACACCAAAAGCGGATCCCCTCCCAACTGCTGGCCGATGCCGGTCTGGACATCAGGACGATCCTTGGCTGCCTCCAAAGCCACGCGCATCTGCCCTCCGGCGGAAGCAAGGTCGGTCCGCTTTTCCACGCGATCGATCCGGGCCGCACGCCGGATCGCCTCAGCCCGGGCGCTCGCCTCCGCCGCCGGATCGATGCCAACCCACGCAACCGCCTCGCCCGCAGGAATGCTAGGCTGCACGGGATCGACGTAGCGGGCGACGCTGGCCGCCTCAGCCATTTGCCCCTCGGTGCCGAGGAAAGTGCGCGCGAAACCTACATACCAAAGGTAGGCATGCGGATCGAGGGGAAAATCAGCGATGACCCGCTTGGCCACCCACTCTCCGTCGTCGTGCTTGCGCTGGTTGCCCAAATTCTTCAGCTCGGCATCGTAGGCCGCCCAGCGGTAGGCCAGGGGCGGACGGTCCGTGGTGTTCTGCCAGCCGAGATAAAGGCCTGCGGCGAGCAGCACAACGCCAGCGAGGATTTGGCCCAGCCGCAGCACCCGCGGAAACTTCGGCCGCCACGCGGTTGGCGGCACGACGGCAAGAGCGACAACCATGAGGAACCAGCCGAGCGCCGGTCGTCGCCAAGGCACATCGATGATCGCGTGCAGAAGCGCGGCCGCGATCGCACTGGCCACCGTCCATCGCAACAACCCATCTTCCTCGCCGCGCACGCGCCAGCAACTGACGAGAAACCAGACAACCAGGCCCAGGAGAAGAACCACGGCGGGCCAACCGCACTCGGCCGCCGTCATGAGCCAGTCACTCTCCGGATGGAGAACGCCGACGGCACGCAGCGAGGCTTCGCGATAATGGGGAAAGACCACCGCGAAATGTCCGAAGCCCACGCCGGTGAGCGGCGCATCGGCGATCATGCGCAGCGTGTCCTGAAAGATCGGCTGCCGGAAGTCGAGGTTGGCCGCATCGGCCGAACCATGCTCGGTCGCGACCGCCTGGCGCCAGAGGTCACCCAAACGATCGCGCACGGCGCTCCCGCCGAAAATGAAGAGGCCGGCCAGAAACAAGGCCAAGATCGCGGCCGAGACGGCCAAGGTGCGACGATTGGCCGCCGTGCGCGCGGCGCCGACAGCCCAGAGCGCAAAGCCGACGCAAAGAAACAGGACCCCGGCCCGCGAGATGGAAAAGAAGAGCAGCGCGGCCAAGGCCGGGGCTCCGCACAAGGCGGCGAATGCCGCCGCCCCACGGTAACCGTGGGCAAGTTCCCATTGCATCAGGCCGAACGAGACCACTGCGCCGACCATGAGCAGGGTCGCCGTGTGGTTCCGGTTCGGCAGGAGACCGAACACATCGTTTTCGGCAAACGGATACGACCACTTGGTCTGCCAGACGATGATCGAAACCAGCGCGTAGCAAGCGACGACAGCCGCAACCAGATGGAGAAACGCGGCCAAGTTGCGGCCGCTGAGCGGGACGGTCAGGAGCAACAGACCAGCAAGACATGTGGCGGCGAGGACCAGAGTCCACCACAAAGCCATGGCCGGCATGGCAGCCAACGTGCCTCCCGGCGTGAAAATGCTGTTCGCAGGAAAGGCGGATCTCCACTCCGGCAGTGGAAAAAGACCGGCCGGAAGGTGCACCAACAGGGTGCTGGCACAAAAAAGCAGGGCGAGGATGACCGGGAGCGTGGCGGGCCGGGCCACGGGACGCGCAACCAGCCCCGCGAGGCCGGCGCCGGCAAAAAAGGCGCTCATGGCAAACGCCTGCTGGGTTCCCGTGATGAAGACCGCGCAGGAGGCCGCGAGCAAGAGCAGGCCGCAAGCCAACAGCGGACGGAAGTTGTCGGAGGATTGAGACATCATGCCAATCCCCGCCAGCGTTTCGACTTTGCACCCACGACTTCGAGTTTATGGACGCCGGAAACAACCAGGGGGCACGGGCGTCTCGCCCGTGATTTCACAAGGCCACAGGCGAACCGTAGGTCCGCGTGAGCTGGCCGGAGCTGGCCCCAAGGCAAACGCCTGTGCTCCCTGGCCAACGCGACGGGAGATGCACCTGGGGCCTTTGCTCTCCATGCGAACCACAGGCTATCTTGAGGCGTTAAGTATCGTGGCATATGGACCGGGGGATTGTGCCAACTCCAGCGGCAGAAAAAAGCTCGGCGATCTTGCGATCGCCGAGCTCAGTGTCAGAACTTACGTTGTTTGGTCAGGCGACCGCCGTGTCTTTCGCGGCCTTGCGGCGGCGGTAGATGGTGGCAGCTGCGCCGCTCATGAGGAGGGCGGCCATGGCCCATGTGCCAGGCTCGGGAACCTCTGTGCCGGTGGATGAGAACGTTGCCTCGTTGACGATGAGACCGATTGTGCCAAGGTCATTGGTATCGCCAGAGTCAAGAACCCAGCTGACCCGCAGATTATCGAGGTCAGAGGCAACTTTTCCGAACGCCAGTGTTCCTCCAGTGAAGGCATTAACCAAGGTGATGGTGCGAGCGTTAGTTGGATCTGTTACGGTGTAGAGATTGCCTGTCCAAGCGCCGTTGGAGGCAACGTCAATCTGCATGCGATAAACGTTATTGTAAGCCAAGGCGAACTGGTTAACTGGTGCACCAGTTCCTTGGCTGCTCAGATTGTAATCGAAGCCGAAACTTCCCGGAGCCTGCATCTCAAGGCTCAAAGCAGTCTGGTTGCCATCGCGAAGGCTGAAGCGGAAGATGTCGTCGTTCGCATTCGCGGCGAACAACTCCGCCACCGCAAACTCAGTCACAAAACTGGCAGAGATGTTGGTGAACGTGCCGGTGGACATGGGCGTGAAGGTGGACATGGGCGTGAAGGTCTTCTCGACATAGATGGTGGCGCTATCCGGAGCGTAATCCACACCGAGGGAACCGCTCGCGTTGCCAGCGCCAGGGGAGTAACCGGTCTGGACAGACACAGCGTCGGCATTACCCGACTGAGTCCAGCCGTTCTGACCGCCCCAGAAACCGGGAGCGGTCCAGCCATTGCCCGCATTGAAGTAGCCGGAGCTGTAGCCGGGGACATTGGTGCCGCCGGTGGAGAAGTTGACGATGGTTGTTGGCGCTGCTTGGAGCGAAGCCACTGAGGCTGCGGCCACAGCGATTGCAAGAATTTGTTTTTTCATGGTTTAGCGGAGAGTTAGTGGGTCTGGATGGGTGCCACGATTAGAGCTTGCTAGCCACAGGAGGGATTGGCGGCGGCGGCGTGAGTGTGCCACCGCGCGGAGGGCGCTGGGCTTGGGCTGAGGTGGAGACAAGGATCAACGCGAAAGCGCCGATCAACAACATGGTGGTGATACGGATGTGGTTCATGACAGGGGAAAATTACTGCATGGTGCGAGGGCCGGCAAGAACTTTTTTTGGGGGTTATGAAACTTTTTTGTCACTGAATTTTCGGCCCGGGAAACAGCTGCAGGGCAACAGTGCCAGCATGAGGAGCGCGGGCACCGCGGCCCGCTCCCAGCCAAGCAAGGAGGTGGGACGCCCTCGTCCCACTTGGAAAAGGTAGCGCGCCAAGCGTGTCACAGACGTGTGGCCCGAGGGCGGGCCATTTCCTTGGAGGGACCAAGATGCCAGCGAGAGCGGGCCGGAATGCCCCGCGCTCCCGGGGAGAAGAAATGTTCCGGGCGGCTGCTTGACTCAAGTGACCCGAACGCATGGCGCGAGGTTGCCGCAAGCGGCAGGTGATCTATTAGGCGGGCCCCGCCCCCCGGGAAAAGCTGTGAATGGATCACAGCAGTCCCAAGGCGGGCTGCGCCCGCGGGAGAAAGCGCCCGGGTCTCCCCGCGCGAAGCGCTTTGGGCTGCCACCGCTTGGGTCGCCTCACGGCAGGGCGGCCCGGTAATAAGCCCGCCCGGAAGGCGTGTTGGTATCGGCAAACATCGCATTGGTCACTCCCGTGGCGATGGGGGACCAATCGCCCTCGACGAGGGAGGCGCGCCTTTGCACGTTCATCGGAATCACGCCGGAGCCAGTCCAGCCGAATCCGAAGCTCCCGGCGGAAAAGGAGGATTGGATCGGCCGGGGCAGGAACCACAAGGTGGGGCGCCCCGCGAAGGTGGAGCCCCAGCCTGTTGTGCCGGGAAGGACGAACACCGTGACATTGGTGGAGGTGCCGAAGACGTCCCTGCTCGTGCCGGAGAGGTTGGGTATGTTGCCCTTGAAGAGGACGCTTTGCAAGGAGGGGCCATCGCCGAGGGCGAAATCCCCGATGTTGGTCACACCGGGACCCAGAATGACGCTCAAGAGCGAAGCGCTTCCAAACAGAAAACCACCCGGAATGTTCGTCAAGCCCGTCGGGACGACGACCGATTTCACGTTGTCCACATAGGCGAAGGCGGCGAAGCCGGCATTGGTCAAGCCGGCACCAAGGACAAGATTCGTCGCGGCGACGCATTCGTTGAAGGCCTTGCCGCCGACGCGCCGGACCGTGTCAGGAAGGACGATATTGGTCAGCGGGAAGCAGCGACTGAAGGCGGCGAAACCAATGTCGGTCACCCCCTGCGGTATCGGGGCGGAGGCGAGGTTGAAGCAATTGTTGAAGGCGTAGTCGCCGATGTTCTTGACACCGGGAGGGATGACGACCCTGCGGAGGTTCGGAGAATCAGCAAAGGTGGCCTGCCCGATGTTGGTGACGCCGACACCCAGCACGACGTTCGTGAGCCTTGGAGCGCGGGAGAAAGCATACGTTCCCAGCGAGGTGACCGTGTCGGGCACTACGATGGAGGTGATCCCGCTCTCGTAGAAAGCCACGAGCCCGATCGTGGTCAGTCCGTTCGCTAGGCTCACATTGGCGAGGTTGGTAGACCGGTAGAAGGCCTGCTGGTTGATCGCGGTGACGGAGTCCGGGACCACGATTGAAGCGAGCCTCGACTGGCCGTCGATGGAAGCGGAGCCGTTGCCGATGCCGCGGACGGGTTTTCCGTCGATGACGGAAGGCACGACGGCATTTCCTCCGGCGGGACCCAAATAGTTTGTGATGGTAACGACATCGACCGCCGGTCGCCCTTGAGAGCCCACCGAATATCCCCAGTCGCCGGAAACAAGCTGCGCGCCCGCAACGGACGCGCTGAGCAGCAGCACGCAAAGTGCCCTCAGAGCCGGGGAAAACATCGCGCTATGGACGACGCATTGCCTCATGTTGTCAAGTGGCCCCGGGGAAAAATCAGGCGGGTTGGCGACGGGCGCGAGGCCGCGCGACGGGGATGATGAAGAACCAAGCATGGCCGGGAAAAAAGGACTCCAAATAGACGACCGGGGCGGCGGTGACAAGTGTGAATACGTGCGTGGGGCGGCGCGAGACAAACACGCAGAACGGGAGGGGGGCATCCTGTCGGCCTCGCGTCCACGTCCCCTGCCTCACACGATTTGGTCCCGGGCAGCGCGGGTGACGACGTTCCGAGTCGTCATGCGATGTGCCGCGCGAACGCACGCGGCACGACGCACGGGGGCGCGCGTGTTCCCCGGGATGGATGTTTAAGCGCCAGGGGATGTGTTCCGCAGGGATGCGGAACACGGCAGGCAGGATGCCTGCGCTCCCATTTCCGGAATGCGGAGAAATCTTGCGCGTGGCTTGGTGTGGCCGGGAACTTGTGGGGCAAGGGCGCCCCATCTCCTTGGGACCAACGGCACGCCCGAAACGCAAAGGGCGGGAGGCTGCTACGATCAGCTCATCCCATGGCCAGCAGTGACCCGGGAAAATCAGGGCGTGGGGGGTGCGAGGAGCTTTTGTTCAGCCGGCGACAGGGGGGCGGGATCCGTCTTTTTCCGCATCTCCCCGGCGAGGCCCGGCTCGTCCGAGGCGCTGGCCGCCGCGATGAGGATGGCCTGCATGGGTGGCGGGAGGCGGTTGAAATAAATCGTGAGGTCGTCGAACACGCCGAAGGACTCCGTTCCGCGACCGGCTTGGATGAGCGCGAGAGCGTGGGTGGCGCGGACGGTTTCGTCGGCGGGCGCGTCTTGCACAGATTTTGCGGTATCCGCCGGGTCAACCACGAGCTTGTCCGGCGCAGGCTGGCCCGCGGGGAGGAGTCCGTTCTGGCCGATGTCGCCGATGAGGAGGAGGTAGCGTGCGTAGGCCACCACGGCGGGTCCGTTGGGCGCGACGGCGGAGGCGCGTCGGTGGGCCGAGGCCAGGAACTCGGCCCCGGCGTCTCCGCGGCGGCTCAAGCGGTCGCGGGTCAGGCGGAAGACGGTATCGCCGAATCGCGGATCGCCGCACATGTCGATGAGAGCCGCATCGACGGCTGCACTTGCGCCCATTTGATCGAACTCCGCGATCATTCCTTCGGACAACGTCCCCGCACGCGCGGCCTGGCCCATCGCATCGGCCACCGACTTCGCCCCGCTCTGCGCGCCGCGTCCGAGACCGAACTCGGCCCGTGCTTTCGCGGCGAACCGCAGCCATTCGGGGGCTTTGCCATTGACGTCGGCGGTCTCGAGCAGGGCCGTCCAATTTTCCATCACGGCGAGCGCGGCGACGCGCGCGCGGAACGCCTCGGCGCTCTCCGCCGCTTCCTGCGCGGTGATGAGCGAAAGCCCCTCGCGCGGCAGGCCCTGGCTCGTGAGCCAGTCGGCGAAGGCGGAACGACGATCGAGCGGCGCGGCGTCAAAAATCGGCCGCAACCGGCTATGCAAGTCCGCAGGTTTGGCCGTGCCGAGTTCGACCAGCGTGGTGGCGGCAGGCAGCAGCGCCGGATTGTCGGACTGCAAATTTTCCATGGCCAGAGCCGCCCAACGTCCACGCTCGGCTGCCTCGGGACGCACGAAGGTGAGCCCCACGGCAAGGGCCTGTTCCTGCACCGGCGTGCCTTGCAGGGAGTTGACCAGGCCCGCGATCTCCTCCGCCACCCGGCGCCGCCGCTCGCTGGGATCCGAACTGCTGGCCAAACGGTCGGCATGCCGCCGCACCAGCAGGCGGGCCAGATCCAGCTTCATCAGCGGATCATTGCTCTCGTCGACCATGCGGCGCACCTCATCGATCGCGTCATCGACCTCTCCGCGCACGAATTGGCGCGCGGCGCGGAGGCGGCCGACGTCCGCGGCATCGCCAACGGCCGCGAGATCGTTGAGGGCCGCCTCGAATTGTTCGTCCGAACCAAACCGGGCCGCGGCTTTGGCACGGGCCAGCAGGTCCTCGGGAGACATCGTGTTGGCCTCGGCCAGGCGATTCCAGAAGTCCAACCCGGAGGGCTGCCCCAGGCCGGACTCGATGATGGCTGAGCTGCGGAGCACCACCGGGTCCTCCGCCCGCAAAGCACGCGCCGAGCGGACCTGCAGCCACGCCATGCGGTAGTTTGCCTGCTCGAAATTATCGAGTGCCTTGTAGGCCAAGTCGCGGGCGCGCCAGCTTTGAAAAAGATGGAAGCCGCCAGCCAGCGCAAGCACGGCGAGGACAGCAATGCCGGCAAGGAGCAGGCGTCGCTGGACTTTGGAAAGGCGGCGTTTTGTGGGTCGGGATGATTGGGCCATGGTAGAAGCGTTGGGGGGTTGCAGCGTCCGGTTGCCGAGAATTGATAGGCCAGAGCGCCGCAGCCGACAAGCCAAGGAAGTGGGCAGATTGATGAAGGTGAAAGTTGGCCTCACGGCGTTTCTTCGTGCATAGTGCCGGGCTGCCGCTTGGTGCGGCTTTCGCCTACTCATTCCGCCTTCGAACTTCCGATGACCGCCCCAGCCGAAACCCATGAGCCGCCGAGGCCGATGGCCGACCGTCTACCTGCCGGACTGTGGTTCGTCGCGGCGGCTTTCGCCTTCGGCTGGTGGCTTGTTCTGCGGGCCTGCTGGTGGGAGTGGTCGCTCAACCCGCAATACAGCTATGGCATGCTGGTTCCGCTCCTTGCGCTCATGCTTTTCGGACGCCGCTGGGCCGACCGACCGGCCTCGGCGGTGCCGACGCGCGCCGGCCGCGGTGTGGCGGTGGGCATCATGGCCCTCGCGGCCGTGGTCCTTGCGCTGGTCCAGCCGCTCGTCCTTTCAAACGCCGACTGGCGCATGGTGCCGGCCATCTCGGCCGCCTGCGGGGTGGCGCTGACGCTCGGCCTTGTCTACCTCGTGGGCGGCGCCCCGTGGTTGAAGCATTTCGCTTTTCCCGTGCTGTTTTTTCTCGTGGCGGTGCCGTGGCCGCGCCCGCAGGAGAATGCCATCATGGGATGGCTGATGGAACGCAACTCCGCCCTCAACGTCGAGGCGCTGCATTGGCTCGGATATCCGGCGGAGCAGCGCGGCAACTTGATCGCCCTGCCCGGCAGCCTGCTCGGCGTGGAGGAGGCTTGCAGTGGTATCCGCTCGCTGCAGAGCAGCATCATGGTGGCCCTGGCTATCGGTGAGTTCTTCCGGCTGACGGCGGCCCGACGGGTTTTTCTATTCGCCCTCGGCCTGGGCGCCGCGCTCGTGGGCAACGGGCTGCGCACCCTCACGTTGTCGGTGGCGGCCTGCAAGGCGGGGACGGAAGCCGTGGACAAAATCCACGACGGCACCGGCCTCGCGGTCATGGTTGTTTCCTCGTTGCTCATCTTTGTCGTCGGCAAGTTGCTGGCCCCGCGGACGGCGCCAGGGGACAGGACACAGGAAGCAGGAGACGGCGCAGCCCTTCTTCCTTCTTCATTCTCCCTTTCTCATTCGAAGTTTTTCTCCCTCGCGCTTCTCATCCTTTGGTCGGGCGCATGGCTTGGAGGCGAGGCGTGGTTTGGCTGGCACGAAAGCCGTGCGCCGCAGGCTACCCCGATGTGGGCGCTGGGCCGGGTGGGGCCGGAGGACAATGCGCGCGATGTTCCGCTAGCCGAACGCACGCTCGACGTGCTGCTCTTCCCCGACATCGCACTCTCGGAGCAGTGGCGGGACGACCAGGGCTGGCAATGGCAGGCGTTTTACTTCCACTGGCCGCCCGGACCGACCTCCGTGCAATCGGCTTTTATCGTCCATGATCCGCGGACCTGCCTCGGCGCCGCGGGCTTCGAGTTGGAGGCCAAGCTGCCGCCCTGGACTGCCGAGGCGGGCGGCTTCCGCATCCCGTTCCAAAGGTATCTGTTTCGCGACCGCGGCCGACCGGTCCATGTCTTTCACGCCGTGGTCGAGGATGACGGCGGGGCGGTGGCCACCGGGGACAGCTTTGATCGCGACATGCGGTGGAGCAACATCGCCAGCGGGCGGCGCAACCGCGGACTCCGCGTGCTCGAACTCGCCGTGCGCGGACCGCTCAACGCCGCCGAGGCCGAGGCCTCCGCCGCGCAATGGCTGCAAAACCGAATCAAGCCAGACAAGGGAAGCACACTGACGAGTGACTTGTGACAAGTGACGAGAGGAAAGGCCGATTCGACTTTTCACTTGTCACTTGTCACCTGCCACCTGTCACCTATCACTTGTCACCCGTCACTTTCCACTTGCCACTTTCCAATGCCCCCTTCGTCCGAAGATAGCCCACCCCCAGCGCCCGAGTTGCCCAGCTATCAGTTGGACGATCACGAGGAGCCCGTCGGTTGGCGGATGTGGTTGCGGGGTTGGCGGCTGGGCGTGACGCTGGTCCTTTTCGCCCTCGTGGTCGGCGCCGTCTTTGGCGCCAAACCGCTTTACCGCGAGCTGAAGGCCCGCCGGGCGCTGACCATTGCCGAGCAAGCCGGCGTTGCCATTGATGAGGGCCGCGGGGCCGAGGCCTCCACGCTCCTGCGTCAGGCGGCCGTCATGGCCTTCGACGACGAGCGGGTGGCCGCGCGCATCACCTACCACGCTGCGCGGGCCGGAGATATGGCCAGCGTGGTTGAGCTCGGCAAGAAATTCACCGAGGGCAAGGCCTCCCCGGAGGAAATCCTGGTTTTCGGCGAGCGCTCACTCGGAGCCGGCGGAGCCGCCGAGGCCGAGCGCGCCCTGGCCGCCCTGCCCGCCGACCTGCCCCCGCGCGACGCCGTCCGCCGCACGGCGCTGCAGGCAGGTTTACTCCAGGGACAGCAAAAGCCAGCCGAGGCCGAGGAAGTTTTGCGCTCTGGCCTGGCCAGCCTGCCGGCCGCCGAAACGAGCCGCCTGCGGCTGATGCTCGCCACGCTCCTGCTCGGGGCGGAGGGCGCCCCCGGACGCGACGAAGCGCAGAAGATCCTCGAGGAGACCTCACTGAATTCCGATGACGATGGGGCCGCGGCCCTGCGCCTGCTGGCCATGAGCCGGGCGGGGATCTCTCCCGAGGCCCAAGCCGCGCTGACCGAAACCATGGAGCGACTCCGCCAGCATCCGGCCTCCTCCGCGGCCGACGAGGTTTTCATTGCCCGGCTTACCATCTCCGCCGACCAAAGCCGCAAGGACGACGCGGTGCAGACGCTGGTCACCCGGCTCAAAGAGCGCGGGTCCGGCGTGGAGGACCGCGTGGGCGCGGGGCGCTGGTTGATCGGCCTGCAGGCCAACGAAGCCGCCTTGGAATTGATCAATACCGAGGATCCCCTCACCCACGCCGGCGCGCTCATGGTCCGGCTCGACGCGCTGAGCGGACTCAACCGTTGGGACGAATGCAACACTCTGCTCGAAGCCACGCGCGGCGGCACGCTGCCCGACACGCTCTATTACTTGTTCCGCGCCCGCATGGCCGAGGCCCGCGGGGAGAAGGAGGCGGAGGAGGCGGAAAAACGCCAGCTCCGCCAGGTCATGCAGTTCGCCGAAATGCCCCACGTTCTTTTCGTCGCCCGCTACGCGGAATCAGTCGGCTGGAAGCCCGAAGCTTTCGCCGCCTGGCGCATCCTCGCGACGGACAGCGCGGCCCAGCCGGATGCCCTGCGCGGTCAGCTGCGCAATCTGGCCGGCACGGCTTCCGCGACCGAAGGAGCCGAACTCGCCGGCACGTTGCTCGAACTGCAGCCGCAGGACGCATCCGCCCGTCTGAGCGCCGCTTACTTCCGCCTGCTGGCCAGTCAGGAAATCGACGCGTCCGCCGCCGCGGCCGAGGAGTTGCTCGCCGCGGACCCGGCTTCGGTTGACGTGCGCCGTGTCGCCGCCCTGGGCCGCCTGCGCAAGGGCGAGGCCGTCCGCGGGCTCGAGATTTTCCCCGAGGACAACGGCGAGGCCCGCTGGCTGGCCATTCATGCCGCGCTGCTTCAGGCCGCGGGAAAATCCGCCGCAGCCGAAAAGCTCACCCGCACGATCAAGCGCGAAGATCTGACGCCGGAGGAACAGGCGCTGCTGCGCGGCATCGCGCCGTAGAAGGCCGCCTTCGCGCTTCACCTCACCAAGGAAATGGGACGCCCTCGTCCCACACGTTCAGCGACCGCGCGCAGCGCCGCTTCCTTTTCCGCGGGATGGAGTTCCGGGTGCAGCGCGCTTCGCGCGGCAGGGGATCAAGTGGGACGAGGGCGTCCCACGTCCTTGCGATTTGCGGCGGCCGGCGGACGCGTGACCCCTCACTCAAGGCCCGTCTCCGCTGTGCTCCGGCTCAAACTCACGCCTCCGCCCTCTCCAGCCTCAGTGCGCAGTTGCTTTTGGCCGGAAAATGCGGGAACTTTTACCCAGCGGTCAGCGGCCGCCTCATCCAACAAACTCCTTCTTTCCCATGAACCATTCCCTCCCCATCCACGGCTCACGCCCCGCCTGCTTCGCCGGCTTCACGCTGATTGAACTTCTGGTCGTCATCTCCATCATCGCCATCCTCGCCGGCCTGGCCTTCCCCGCCGTGCAGGGCGCGCTGGGTCAGGGCAAGAAAGCCCAGGCCCGCAATGACGTGAACCAGATCGCCATGGCCTTCAAAGCCTTCCAACTCGAATACGGGCGGCTGCCGGGCACGGGCACGTCGGATGGCGCGGCCCCGAATGACTGGGTTACCACGCTGACCAGCACAAACACATTCAACCCGCGCGGTATTGTTTTCTTCGAACCCAAGGTCGCCAAGGGCGGCAAGGGCGGCTTGGACGGGACCGTCTACAAGGATCCTTGGGGCGGCGTTTATCAGGTTATTCTGGACTTCAATTACGACAACAAAATCGCCGCCAACAACCAGACCAATTTCACCGCGGCGGTGGTTCAATCGGGCGGCCCCGATACCAACTTGTCGTCGACCAACGACAATATCTCGAACATCAGGTAAAGCGCACTGCGAGCCCGAACTCGTGGTTAACCCTCCGATCGCCGCCGGAGTATCTCCGCGGCGAAGGGATCGCCCTCCGCGGCCAGTTCGTTGAGAAACCCCAGGCCCAAGTCCTGCACGGCCGGGTGGGTATGATCCATCGCCTGCTCCGCGATCCGCGGGGTTAGAAACCGCGCCAGCATCAGGCCAGCCTCCGCCGCATCGGCACGGGGTAAACGCTCCAGATAGTCCGCCTCGATCTTCCCCTCCAAGAAAATGATATCCGTCCGGTCCTTGTCCCGGCCGGTTTCCGGCTTGCTGACCAAAAGGTCAATGGGGTCGGGCAGACGCGTCCCATCGTCCATCGGTTTTGCCCGCTCCCAAACTTCGTCAAAGCCATCCACCGCCAGTTGGTTTGGTTCACGGAAGATATCGAGCGGACGGTCAAGACCCGCGATGCGCAAAACGTGGTCACGTTCAATCACCGCGGCCAGTTCGCCGGGCGCAATCGTCCGCCAACTGCCCATGGCCACGGGCCTCGCATCCCCGCGGCCAGAGATCAAGGGCCACAGCTTGCGGGCCCAGTCCTCGGCCGATCCCAGAGGATCAAGCCAGATGTCGGCGTCGTAGGTGTTGCGACTCAACCCGGTGGCAATGATGGCGATCCCCCCGAGGCTGAGCACGCGGAACTCCGCGGCCAAGGCCCGGATCAAGCTGTCGGTGGTTTGATCCCCCATCGTTCCATATCCTCCTTGATCCGATCGGAAATCCACATCGCATCAGCCATCGAGCGCACGCCCCCGGGCAGCCAGGGCTCGGAGTTGTCGGGGATGGGCGTTTTCGTCGGGTCGGGTCCGGGCAGTTTGCCCTGACGTCGGCGCATGATGGCGCGCGACTTTTCCATCGAGTAGAGCCACTTCTGCCGCTCGACGTCGGGGCGATACTGTTTCATGGCGACATGGTAGATCGAGCCCACCAAACGGGCAAGTGCTGGAGGGAGTTCAACCACGAAACACACGACCACCGGCGCGGATGGCCGCGCGGGGGAGCCTGCGGAACGCGGCCCGCAGGGCGAGACAACCGAGCGTAGGGAGATAGACTGCCTGGAAGGCAGCCCGAGAGGGTTCGCAAAGCGAATCAACCGGGGCGAGCGAGGCAATTGCAGGTCACGAAGCGGAACCGATTTCAAGGTCCGTGGTTGCTCTGCAAGCTTGCTTGCGAGACAACCGCGGGCCTTGAAGCCCGCCGGGAAGATTTCCCGGCGCTCTGGTCTCCCCTCCCCCTTTCGTGGCCCTTCGTGCTTTTGCCTAGGGGCTGTTTGGTCGCCGCGGCAAACCTATCTCCGGCTGCGCCCCCGGTATCAGTTGGTTGCCATGGCAACCTATCTCCGCTGCGCTCCGGTTCGCAGACTCGGCTCGTGGTTAAACTTCCTACGGCTGGAGGATCGCGTCGAGACGGAGGTTGAGACGGGTGTTCGTGCCGCGGTCGATGCTGAAGATCTGCCGCTGGTTCCCACCGGGCACACCTGATTGATCCACCGCATTGGTCTTGGTCACTCCGTTCGTGCTCCATGGGCCGAGGCTCAGGTCGTCCGTCGCCCGGCCCACGACCGTGAGTTTCGGATCGTTGGTCCGCACGATGGCCGTGATCGAGAACACATTGGTCTTGAGCGCGGCAACCGAAGCAATGCCACCCATCGCGGCCGGGCTGCTGGCTCCCCCGAAGGCATAACCCCGGAGCAAGTCGGGCGTCGGCAGGCTTCCGCCGCTCCACTGGGCAAAGCTCGCCCCGCCGGAGCCGGGGATCACGGTTACGCTGACCAGGTTGGTGACCGCGAGATAGTCCGTCGTGTTGCTGGGAGCAAAGACGACGGCGAAGTTTGCGGTTCCCGCGGGCGGGACCGTTGCGGGGGCGGCGAAGGCAAACAGACCCGGGATGCCGCCGGCTCCGCCCGAGAGCACCGACTCGGCCAGCGGCCGTCCGGCGGCCAGCGCGGAAGCGACGGGCCAGCTGATGACGGGAGCAGGTTCGGGTCCGCCGAGGTCGAAGTCGCCGAACAAGAGAAAATGGTCGGAGGCCAGCGACGACGCGTTGGTCGCGGGGACGGGCCCAGATTTCGCCAAGCCGGACCCGGACACGTCGATCGCGCTGTTGTAAATCTCCGTCTGGTAACCCCGCGCCCGGACCGGGCCGGAGGCCACGATGTAATCGAGCACGGAGGAGGAAGATCCGCGGGTGGTGTAGGTCTTGGTCGCCCCGTTCACCTGCGCCATCGGGACGGGCTCAAGGCCAGTGCCGGCAAAGTAGAATGCGGGATTCGTCCGGTAGGTCACCGGGAAGGTCACGTCCGAGCCGAGACGATAGGAAGCGGGCAGCCCGGTGGTGGGCAGCGCGTTGAAGACCACGTTGTCGGCACCGACGAGGTTGTAGTCACCGACGACAAAAACGTTGTCGAGCGCCGGGATGGTGTTGGCCAGGACGAACTCCCGCGTGCGCCGCAGCTCGATGGCCCGGCGGAAGCTGTCGGCGGAAGAATCGGAGCAGCACTTCGGATGAATGACCACGAGGAGCGGGTCCTTGGGCGTGCCCGGGACATCAATCTTGACGGCCAGGTTCTGGCGCGTCATTTCCACGGCGCCGGTGGGCGACTGGACCCAGTTGGTCGAGACCACGGGATAGCGGCTGAAGAATCCGGTGCGCAGGGTGGTGTCCAACGCGCTGCTGCCGGACAAGACCGCATAGGGATAGCCCAGCGTCTGCGCCATGTTGGTGAAGTTCACGGCATCCGATCCCCCCTGCGGCTCCACGAGGGCGATGATGTCCGGGCTGACCCGGGCGATGACCGCCGCCGCCTGATCAAAGGAAGCGGTCCCCGGAGCGCCGAATCCCCTCTCCACATTGAACGAGGCCAGCCGAAGGGTGGCGGCGGAGAGCGGTGCGGTCAGCAGGATGCCCAGCAGGGCCCAAGGCAGGAAGCGGCCCGGGAGGAGCCGCGCGAAACGGCGGCAGTGCCTTGGCGCGGAAGTGCAGGGACAGGGGGTGCGGGAGACGAACGACAAGGTTGCTCACTGTAGCGCAACTCGGGAAAAGTTACAGCCTGTCTGCGCATCGACCCTGACGGGGACTGACGGAGCTTAAACCACGAACCGAGTCCCGGTCGGCTCGGAGAGCCGACCCTACCTTGAATGGTAGGGCCTGGCGTCCCTGCCGGGCCGGGTTGCTTTCTCCGGGCGCTCATGCGCGGCGGAATGGTCCCGGTCGGCTCGGAGAGCCGACCCTACCCTTGATTGGTAGGGCCTGGCGTCCCTGCCGGGCCGGGTTGCTTTCTCCGGGCGCTCATGCGCGGCGGAATGGTCCCGGTCGGCTCGGAGAGCCGACCCTACCCTTGAATGGTAGGGCCTGGCGTCCCTGCCGGGCCGGGTTGCTTTCTCCGGGCGCTCATGCGCGGCGGAATGGTCCCGGTCGGCTCGGAGAGCCGACCCTACCCTTGAATGGTAGGGCCTGGCGTCCCTGCCGGGCCGGGTTGCTTTCTCCGGGCGCTCATGCGCGGCGGAATGGTCGCGGTCGGCTCGGAGAGCCGACCCTACCCTTGATTGGTGGGTCGGGTTGCGTTTCGATCCTAGGCTCGGCTTGACACCTGCTGACTCGGCGTCTGATTTTGCGTGCCGTGATTCGTCCCAAGCGCCGACAACTCCCGCACGAGGTCCCTCCATGGGTCGAGGACGGTGCCTGCTACTTCCTGACGATCTGCGCGGGCAACCGCTCCGGCGGGGTTCTGCTGTCTTGCGCCGATGTCCTACTCTCGGCGGCAAGGCACTATCACGAGCATGGTCGTTGGTTCTTGCGCCTGTTTGTGCTCATGCCGGACCACGTCCATCTTCTGGCGCATTTCCCGCAGGAGCCGGGGCTGCGGCAAATCGTCAATGCGTGGAAGCGTTTCACGGCGCGACATGGTGGGTTTTCGTGGCAAAGGGACTTTTTCGAGCACCGGCTCAGGCACGATGAGAGCTTCGACGAGAAGGCCAGTTACGTGCGCATGAACCCCGTCCGCGCAGGACTGTGCGCCTCTTGGGAGGACTGGCCGCATCGGTGGCCGCAGGATTGAGGGGAGGATCGCGGTCGGCTCGGAGAGCCGACCCTACCCTTGAATGGTAGGGCCTGGCGTCCCTGCCGGGCCGGGTTGCTTTCTCCGGGCGCTCATGCGCGGCTGGAATGGTCCCGGTCGGCTCGGAGAGCCGACCCTACCCTTGATTGGTAGGGCCGCCGGAAAAGAGAACCCCGCGCCGGGGCGCGGGGTTCCGTGATTCTGTGACCTGATTTACGGCTGCAGGATCGCGTCGAGGCGGAGGAACTGGCTGTTGTTCGTGCGCGGGACGCTGAAGATCTGCCGCTCGGTGCCCGCCGGGACGCCCGACTGGTCGCCCGGGATGGTCATGGTCACACCGTTGGTGCTCCAAGAGCCGAGGCTCAGGTTCGTGATGCCTTCTCCGAAGACATCCAGATTCGGATCGTTGGTCCGCACGATGGCCGTGATCGACAGGTTGCTGCTGGTCACCGCGGTCTGGGACGCAATGCCGTCGTCTGCCGTCGGGCTGGTCGCGCCGCCAATGGCGTATTTGCCGACGTTGGCCGCGTTGGTCGGTCCGCCGGCCACCCAGGTGGTGAAGCCGCCGCCGGCACCGCTGACTGTGCCGGTCACGGCGATGTTCTGATCCGTGGCTCCGGTGCTGGCGAGGTTGACCTGCCCGGCGGGGTTGCCGATCGGGGCGGTGGCCGCGATGCGGACATAGACCGGCGTGGACGAGACCGTGCCGCCGCTCTGGACCAGGGTGACCGAGGAGCTGAAGCTCGAATCATCCAAGCTGACCTCGTAGTCGGTCGGGGCCGTGACCGTGATGTCATCGGTCAAGTCCGTGCCGCTGGCATTGAAGCTCTGCGAGGCCGAGGCATTGCCCACGGTCGTGCTGAAGGCCGAGAGGCTGCCGGTAATGCCGATGGACGGGGTCGGGATGGCTGAGGTGCTCACCAGCACGTCGGCCATACCGATACGGCGCGAGGAGCCAAGGTTGACTAGGTCACGGTCGCACTCCCAAGTCAGCGTGAAGTTCGCGCCGTTGGGGATGCTCAAGCCAGAGATCGCCGTGGTCTTCAACTCATCGACGCCGGATTCCGTGGTGTAGCCCAAGGCCAGCACTTCGCTGCCATCGATCTTCACCGTCCAAGCGGGGAAGCGGGTGTTGTCGGTCTGGGTCACGCGGCCAAGATATTGCACATCGAGGTCGGTGATGGTGCTCCCCGTGTTGTTGACCAAGCGCAGAGTTACAGTCAGGACGCCGGTGCCACTCGTGTGCGTGTAGCCGAGGACTCCGGGGTTGCTTTCATTGCCATAGAATCCGCCGGTGGAGGCGGCCGAAGTCCAATCGCCGACGTAGCCTTGAACGCTGCCGCTGGAGATGGCCGTCCACTCGCCGGGCAGACCAGCAACGCCGGTGAAGGCGTCGAAGTCATAGGAGTAGCTGCCGGTGAAGGAAGCCGGCGGGGCCAAGGTGGTGAAGGTCAGAACCGGCGAATAAGTTGTGCCCTCGGCATTCGTTGCGTAGGCCTTGATGCTGTAGCCGGTCTGGGCGGCCAAACCCGTGAGCGAAGCGTTCATCAGGCCGATCGTGGGTGAGGGATCGACAATGTTTGCCACTCCGGTGCCACCGATGGTGGGGTCGTTGTTGACCGTTGTTTCCGCGTAAACGAAGCCGCGAGCCGTGATCGGGGAACCGCCATCGGACGTCACGTCCGCACTGACATCAGCCGTGGTTTCTCCGATCGTCACAGCCGGGACCGCCAAGGATCCGACGGAAGGAGGCAGGAGCGAGGCTCCAACGGATATTTCAAAGTCTCCGATGCCAATCTGGCGCGACGATCCAGAGCCCGCGAGGCCGCGGTCGGAGGTCCAGATGATTTGGAAGATATCGTTAACCGGAATGGAAAGACCCGTAACGGACGCGGTCTTGGGTTCATTCGCGGCACTGGCCGTGCTGTAAGCAAGTGAAGCTGCGGGGGAACCATCCACGGTAACCGTGTAAGCCGGAGTCCGGCCCTCGGAGGATCTCTCGACCATGCCCATGTAGCTGACCGTTAGTTCGGTGATTTCAGCGCCGGTTTCGTTCCTAAGCGTAAGAACTTGCTGCAACGTGCCGGTCGAGGTGGTGTGCTGGTAACCGAATACGCTGGCGTTACCGCGACTGCCAGAACTGGTGCCCGTTCCCCAATCACCACCGTAGGTCGTGACCGGTCCGACGAGTGACCATCCCAGCGGCAGGGTCAACGCGTCGGTGAAGGCAGAGAAGTCCTGCGTGTAGCCGCCCGAAGGAAGGGGGGCAAAAGGAACGTCAATATTCATCACCGTGATGACACCCGGCACCGCAGCGAAGCCGGCCGCCGAGGGCGTCACGGTCACGTTGGTGTTGCCGTCGATGATGTTATCCAGCGGCGCCTCGATATCGAAGGTGGCGAAGATTTCACCATTGGTGACGGTCACGGAGGGCGGCACGATGAGGTCAGCCGGGCTCGATGAAACCAAATCGACCACGACGTTGGAGGTCGCAAGCTCGCTCAAGGTCACGAAGCCCTCGCCGGTCGCACCCTCGTTGATGGAACCGGAGGAGAAACTGACCGTCACGCTCGGGATGACAAAGTCGCTACTGCTGAAGGCCGTGCCGTTGGCGGTCGCGACGGAAATCGGCCCGGTGGTCGCCCCGACGGGCACCGTGGCGCTAAGGTTGGTGGTGGTGACATTGGAGAAGGTTGCGGCAACACCGTTGAAAGCCACGTTCGTCGTGCCGGTGAAGTTTGAGCCGCCGATGGTGACGTCCGTTCCGACGGGGCCGCTCGTCGGGGTGAAGTCGGTGACGACCGGGGCGGACGGCAAGGGGGACGACAGGGTGATGGAAAAGTCGTCGATGCCCAAGCCTTGGGCATTCGTGGGCCCGCCAACGCCCGCATAGGTCCAGCGGACGTAGTAGGTGCCGCCGTTGGGGATGCTGAGACCGGTGATGGTGACCGATTTGGCGATCGAGGTGGGCGGGTTGAAGATCGTGGTGTTGGCCGCATCGGCCGCGTAGGATTGGTTCCCGCCCGTGGCCGCGGTGGCGGCGGCGGAGGTGCTGCCGTGGAAAAACGTCCAGTCGAAGGCCCTGCTCCCGGAGCGATACTTCTCGTAGTTCCAAGTGACTGTGATCGAGTCCACGGTGGCACCCGTGTTGTTGACGAACGCGTAAATGATGCTGCGCGGCGAGGAGTAGCTGCCGGAGGTCAGGAAGCCCAAGGCCCGGTCGGTCGAACTCGCGGTGACCCCGTCGGCGAAGTTGTAGAAGCCGCCGGCTGATGTTCCGTTCAACACGCCCGTGCCAGTCGTCCCAGCCGCCCGCGTGGTGGCTGTATCGCCGGAAGCCCAATCCGGGCCCATTTTCCACCCCGTGGGCAATGTGGCGGTGGCGCTTGACCCCAAGCCGCTGAAATTTTGTGTCACGGCAACGCCGGCGGTCGGGATGCTTTCCTGGCCTTGTGCAAAGGTCGTGGCGCAGAGCAAGGCGACGGCGGCGAGCGAGCGGAAGGGGCGATGGGAGTTCATAGGGATGATGATTTGTTGACGGGGCGAAGGTTGGGGCGGTCGAACAACCCCGGCACGGTGGCTGCTTTTGGCCAGCCCGGCAACCGTTTCCTGCCAATGTGACGAAATTGTTGCGCCCGACAGTGAAGGGCGGCGGGCTCTGTCGGAGGGGATTCTCGCTGGATTTGCGATCCGGGGGGAGCGCGGGCGCCCTCGCCTGCCGTCAGCGGCGCCCCCGCCGCTGACACCGTCTTGGCCACCTCACACCATTTGGTGAGTCTCCATCATGGGAATGTGGCGGGCGAGGCGCCCGCCACGACGCGCGTGGGCGCACGTGCTCCCCACTTTCTACTGCTCCGCGCTTTGCGCGCTGCCCGCACGTGTGGGACGAGGGCGCCCCACATCCTTGAGGGGCCGGGAGATGCAAGGACCTGGCCCGCCCTCGGGCCATTGGCGTGTTGAGCCCTCGCGATGGGGACATCGCGATCCACCGGGTTGTGGCGGAAGCGGTCTTTGCCTGCAGGCTTTGCGTCGCCGCGTGATCCTGCCATTTATTGAGCCATGGACGGCAGAGAAATCACGACCTATCTGGAGAACCTGTCGGACGCCCTAGCCAACCGCGGGGTGGTCGGCGAGATCGTGCTCTACGGCGGCGCGGCCATGGTGCTGGCGCACCAGGCCCGACTGAGCACCAAGGACGTCGATGCCGTTTTTCTTCCGAAGAGCACGGTTTACGAAGCCGCCGCGGAAGTCACGCGGGACCACGGGGCCCCGGATGGCTGGCTGAATGACGCGGTGAAGGGCTTTGTCAGCGAGAAAAACGACACCCTGCCGCTCTTGGACTGGCCGAACCTGAAGGTTTACGTGGCGGCGCCGGAATACCTGCTGGCCATGAAATGCCTGAGCATGCGCCTGGGCCGCGATGACACCGATCTGGGCGACATCCGATTCCTCATGGACCGGCTCGGCTTGCGGCGCCCCGACGATGTGCTCCGCCTGGTCGAGAGCTACTACCCGGGAAACCGGATCCAACCGAAAACACGGTTTGCCATCGAGGAACTTTGCCAGCATCTTCCGGAGCGATGAGTGCGCCCTGTCTCACGATCAAAGATTTGAGCCGCCGCTGGAACAACGAGATCCGGCGCGGGCTGGTGCCGTCCTTCGGACTTTTCGGGGATTTGCTTGATGATTTCCGCCAACGCTGCCGCACCTCGGAGGAAAAACTGGTGCTGGTCGGCGAAGCGCCCGAGTGGATTGAGTCCGCCGCCCATGCCGAGGTGAATGCCTATCTTGCCTCGGTGGCCGAAACCCTCTGCCGGGAGGCATCCCTCACCCCGCCTGCGTGGACGGAGTCCCCACGATGCTATCTGGCGCGCCCATGGTTTGCCGGTGGTCTGGAGAGCCTCAAGGCCATCCTGCTGGCCGAGAGTCCGGTGGCTTTCCGCCGCCGCAACCTCTTCGTTTCGGCCAATGCTTTGAGCCGGGCCTGAGAATTGCGTGGTTGTCCCCACGTCGGGTGGATCGTAATGTCCCCATCGCGATGGCGCCGCCCAAGGAGATGGCCCGCCCCCGGGCCATTTGATAGGTGGCGCGCTGCGCGCGGTGCCTGCAGGTGTGGGACGGGGGCGTCCCACCTCCTTGGATCGCGATGTCCTCACCGCGATGAGAACGTTCCGCGCTCTGCGCGCTGCTCACACGTGTGGGACGAGGGCGTCCCAACTCCTTGAGGGGGCCGGAGATTCAAGGACGTGGCCCGCCGCCCTCGGGCCGCTGGGGTGTTGAGCCATCGCGATGGGGACATCGCGATCCACCTTGGGCCTCAGCTTTGTGGCACGGCAGGCGCGGTGGCGGGAGCCGGGGCGGGAGCAGGCGGCGGCGCTGCCTGGCTGCCCCCCGACTGCGCCTGCTTGAGTTTCCGCTCCAACTCCTGCTTTTTCGCTTCGAGCTTGGCCCGGTTGCCTTCCTCGCCAGGTTGGTTCATTTGCACGAGGATCTGGCCAAGCTCGTGCTCCAATTCCAAGCGGGCCAAGCCTCGCTGGCGGGCCACCTCGTCGACGGGAGCCATGTCCTGCGGGATGGGCGGCAACTCCGCCGGGGTGGGAGGAACCCCGCCCTCGATCACCCTCGGGCGCATGCGGCCACGGGTGTCAGCACCGAGAACAACGTAGCCGCTGGAGATGGTTGAGAAGTCGAGCTCGGCGGAGGACTGGGCCGGCGCCCCGCCATCAGGCGCGAGGACTTTGACCACCATGCCGGTGGTTTTCGGCTGAACCTTGATCTCCTGAATGCTGTCGGGCGCGATTTTGAATTCTTTGTCCGCAGCGAGCGTGACCGTGGACGTGCGGCCTTGGGCGAAGTTGAGCACGCGGAGGGGACGGTCGGGGGCGTTCGGCGCGGACGGACCGTCCGGGAACAGCTTGAGCTCCCATTTGGAACCGGCCTTCCAAGTCACCACGGTGTATTGGCGGTCGCCGGCCAGCGCGGCTGTGCCGGTGGCGAGAACCTGGTCGCCAGCCTTGATCTCAATCGTCGAGTTGCCGGGTTTGATCTCCCGGTAACCGGGATTCATCTGGCGTTGGCCAGTGCTGGCGGCGAAGACCACCGGAGCTTCCGCGGCCTCGGCCTTGATCTCGATCGAAGCGGCCTCGGCTTCGCCGGCGGGGAAAATCCATGCACGGAGGAGCGAGACCGGTGGCGGGGTGGCGGCTGGCGCTTGGGCCAGGACTGCAGCAGGGGCTAGGAGCGAAACAAAAATGCAAAGCGCCGTGACAGCGGTGCGTCTAGTCATAGGTCGAGGAGATGATGCGGGTGGTGTAGTTGGTGGGCGGGGAGAAGCGCTGGTTGACACCCGCGACGCTGGCCGGATTGAAGGCGTCGTTGGTGGCGGCGGCGGAAATGAACTGCGGAGTCATCTCAAAGGTGCTTCTCACGCGGGCGGTGCCGAGGACATTCGTGGCGATCGGGGCGCCGGAAGCGTTGGTCGGGATCTGCAAGGCTTGGCCGATGGCGTAAACGGTGAAGACGCTGCCGCGGGTGGTGATCATTTCGATCGAGCGGCGCACCAGCTCTTCGCGGCCGCGGTCAAACGCGTTCGACATCACGGCTCCGCTCGCCACCGAGCCGGAAGCCGCGGAATTAAGCACGGTCAATTCGCTGATCTCGCCCCGCTCCCAGAATGGGTTGAGGGCATTGGTTAGCCCGCCTGCGGCACCATTGGTGAGGCGGCTGATTACATTGGTAACGACATTGGTGATGTTGGCCGGGCGACCGGCAATGCTGGAGGCGCCATCGGGGCCAGCCGGCAGGAAAGTGAGCCCGAAGAAGGCGGCCCGCAAAGCGGCCCCGTTGTCGCGCAATGCGCCGTTCGGGTTGATCAGGCCGGGAATGGCGATGTTGGTGTTAGTTGTCGCAGTGAAGATGTCCGCCAAACGCCACGAGGTCCAAGTCCGGCTCGCATTTGTCTGACTCGGGGCGGCATACCATGGGCTGGAGGCGTTGGTCAACTCGGGCTGGCCGACGCGGAGCGTCCGACCTCCCCCGCGGGCCCGGGCAGGAACCTGCCCGCTGGTGATGAAGGGCCGGGCGGGGTCGGTGATATGCCCGAGTTCGCCAATGGTTTCCATGCGGCCGTTGCGAATGACCAGCGGGGCGTTGGAGGCGCTGGCGTTGATGCTCGAGACGTCCGCCCACTTGGTCGGCACGGTGTAGTTCGCGTTGGGCGCGCCGACGGTGCTCTTAGCCGGAACCGACCCGTTGGCCAAACCGCTGACGTAAAAGCGGGTCTGGTTGTCATTGGTCGTGCCACCGATGGAATCAAAGACCAGAAACTCAAGCTGCTCATTGAGCGCCCGGGGGTCGCCTTCCGTGGGCGAAGGGGTGCCGGTTGTGGTGGAGTTCCCGCGCAAAGATCCGCCCCGCACAAAGTCGTTGTTGCCAGGTCCAAAGCCGTTGATTCCATCGACAAAGACTTGGTCGTCGACCATGAGGCGCATGGCGGACCCTCCCCCAGACTGCGCAATGGGCAGGCCGACAAAGCTTTCGAGCAACCCTTGGTCATTGCCAAGGATCACCGCGCTTTCATAGTCCGTGGCGCCCGTGCTGCGCGCCTTCATGGTTACGTGGAAAAAGCGGTTGAAGTTGGTCAGTCGCGTTGCCAGCGTGCTCGTTTGATTGGTAAAGTCGCGCGTTTGGCCGGTGAAAATGCGATCGGCATCCGGCGTCGGCAGCGAGAAGATATTGGCCGCGTTGGCCGGATTGATCAGAACTTCGGTGGCCCCGATATTGATGTTACCCGGCTGGGCGGTGGTCAGCACGGTGACTCGACCGGCGGGGAAGGTTATGCCCGCGGGAATGGGAATGTCGCTGGAGGCACGGTCTTCGTCCGCCAACGCGCCGACAATGTTGACCCCATAGCCCGGCTGGTCGAGGATTTTGAGGAAGGCATTATTAGTCAGAACGATGTCTTTGGTCCCCGGGTTCCAAAACTCAAAATAGTGGTCGAACCAGATGGTGTAATTGGCCACGGGGTCGGGCGGAGGAGCATTGGTGTTGAATCCGTAGGGCGACATCCGCCGGATCCGGGCATGGATCACATATTCCTGAAGTCGCGGCGTGTTCTCCACGCCCATGGCAGCCACGGAATTGGTGCCGTCGAGGCCGCCGCCCAGCGCGGCGATGGCATTGGACGGACGCCCCGTGACAAGGCTGAACGAGGCGTCGTTGCTGATCACGGTGGGTTGGTCGTCGGCGTCAAGGTAGTCGTAAATGTTGGCCGCGATTTTTTGCAGGTAGATGCCCGCGTGGTCGGGGGTCACGGCGCTGGCGTTGTTGATGCCGGGGACGTTGTTGGCCAGGCGGTAGAAGCGCTGCCCGAAGAGCGGGGCGGCGTTGGTGTTGGTGATGGCGAGGAGGAGGCGCCTGAGGCCGTTGGTTTTGTTCGCGTCGTTGGTGACGGTGCTGAGATTGAACCGCTTGAACCCGCCGCGCGTGAGATCGAGGCCGGCGGAGTTGGCGGTGGTGAGGAAGCGTAATTCGGCGGCAGACGCGGCGCTGGTCAGAGCGGCGGCGACGGCGGCCGAGCCGGCGGTGGGGAAGAAATTCGTGTTGGTCCCGCGGTCGGCCACCACGGCTGCGGCGTTCGCATTGCGCACGGCGGCAGTGCTGGCGCTCTGCCACGAGCCGTCGAGCCGAAGGTCGCCGGGACCCACGTTGGTGCTTACCCCCCGGGCGCCGTTGGTGGCCGTGTTGACATTGACCTTGAAGCTCTCGTCCTCGACCCAATAAGCGTAACGCGCGACGGCCGGGTTCGTGGCGTTGGTCGGGCCGGGACTCCGGCCGATGTAAATCCACTGGGCCGCCGCGATCGGGGCGCCGGGATTGGTCATGGAGCGCGTGCCGATGAAGGCCTCGGGCTGGCTGGCGTTGGTCGCGTTGAGGTTGACCATGAGGGGATCGGTCGGGGCGAAGGGTAGATTGGTCAGGTTGGCCACGGGCACACCATCCGTGTTGGTGCTGGAGACGAGCGGAAAGCCGATGAAGGCGACCTCCGCGCCAAACTGCGCCGGACGCGCCGGGGTATTCGGCGTGGCCACATTGCTGCGGGCGTAAAGCACGGTGGCCTCGTTGTTGGTCCCGCTGGCGGGTCCTCCGCCGATGTTCTGCCAGACCGTGACCGAGTCGGGGTAGCGGGTGATCAACTGCGCCAACTGACCCCGAGCCACGGCCACGCCGGCATCAGCGGCCAACTGCGCCCGATAGGATCCGGAGGTGCTGCGCGAGGAGAGTTGATCCATCGAGGTGCTCTGCATGAACGCCACCGCCACGACGGCGAGGACGGTGAGGACAATGAGGGTGGTGACCAGCACGGCACCCTGGGGTTCTTGGCGGCGGGGGCGTGATTTCATCAGGGTTTGGGCAGAGCCACGCGGAAACCAAAGTATCCCACGGTGCGCATCTGTTTGTTGGTGATGTCGAGGGTGCGAACCGTCTCTTCGTCGGCGGTGGAAATGGTCACGTCGATGATGGCCGGGCGCTGGCCGGTCGTGACCGGCAGGCTGTTTGCTCCGAGCGCATTGAAAAAGGAGTCGTTGATGTCGTTGTTGTAAGAAATGGCGCGACGGTTGGGCACGACGTTGGCGGCGAGAACCTGCGCGGTGCCGGCGGTGGGGGTCGGCAGCCTGCCGCCCTTGACGGCTGCATAGGTCGCGGCGCTGCCGACGAAGCTTCGGGTCAGGGCCTTAAAGTAGGTGTTGGTCGAATATGGATCATCCTCGACCTTGTATTCCACGTAGCAAAGGTCGCCGACATCGCCGGGGGCCGACTGGTAACCACTGGGACGCAGGGTAAGGAAGCCGAGGTTGGTGGCGGTGACCTTGGGCCAGAGGGCGGGGTTGGCGGGAACAAATGCGTTGGCCAGATCCTGGGCCAGCAGCATGTTGGCCGAGCGCCCCTCACGGTCCGCCGAGATGTTGCTTTCCGTCGTGCGCCAAAGAGAAAGCGAGGTGCCCAAGGTCGAGAGCAGAATGAACATGACGATGCCCAGCACGGCAGACGAGACGAGGACCTCGATGAGAGTGAAGGCGGCCGCGGAGCGGCCGCGGCGAGCGGCCGACGAGTAACGCCGGAGATGGATGCAGGGCGGCTTCATGGGAAGGGCCGGTAGGTGGTGAAGGTGACGACGCGCGAATTGCTCAGCGCCAGGGCGGCCGGCGAGCGGACCTCTATGGTGATCTGGGCCAGGTTGGTCAGGCCGTTGGTCACGGCGGTGATGCGCGCCAGCGTGGTGATCTCATTCCTGGCGGAACTGACGATTTCGGTATCTGTCCCGCCGGCGTTGGTCCACGAGGAGTTCGGGCTGACGTTAAAATCCCAATAAGGAAATGTGGTCCGGGACGCGTAGCCCAGAACGATCGGTCGGTTGGTCAGGAGAAGGTTGGCGGTTTTCGTCGCGGGGCTGCCGATATAGGCTCCCGTGGGCACGATGATATTGCTCAGCGAGGGTGCCGTATCGACCGCAGCCATAAGTTGCTGTGCAATCATGACCGACCGCGTGTCGAGGGCGGACTCGGCGCGAATGCGCAGGGCGGCGGGGAACAGGCCGACGATGCCGACAATGACAAAGGCGAAGATCCCGATGGCGATGACAACTTCCACCAGGCTGAATCCGCTGTCAGCGGGTTGAAGGTGACAGGTGACAGGTGGCAAGTGACGAGTGGAGTGCCTGAGCTCCACGCTCCGAGCTCCACGCTCCACGCTTTGCTGAGTTTTCATTGGTCGAGGACTCCGTCGGTGATTTTGACGCGGCCGGTCAGCGGGAGGACCTTGAGCGCGCTGTAGCTATTCGGGCTGGGCCGGAAAGTGACCGTGGAGCCATTGAGGGCCCCCTCCCCGATGCGAATCTCCAACGGAGTCTCGGGCTTGAGCTTGCCGTAGCGATCGAACTGCACCGTGGCGACCTGCGTGACGGGCTGGCCGCCCAGCTTGGGCAGGTTCGTCGGCGAAACGGTGGCGGTGGGCACGGTCGAGGGATCGACAAACACGCCGCGCGGGTAGCGCAACCAGCGGCTGAGCACCGAATAGGCGGCCCCGTTATTCGTCATTTTTTCATCCGCCCGCGTCTCGCGGAAGATGATGACCGAATTGAATCCTGTCTCCTTGTCAGCCAAGCTGGTGGGAAAACCTACGTAAGCCGAAACACCATGCTGGAGCGCCGCGAGGCGGGCCTGCTCCATCGCCCCGGCCAGGACATTGGCCCCACCCCGCCGGCCGGCGATGCCAAAAAGCCCCTGCAGCGCGGGCAGGGTCAGGGCGGTTAGCAACGCGATGATCGCGATGACGATGAGCATTTCGATCAGCGTGAACGCGGAGCGTTCACGCTGCGGGGAGCGGGGAGCAGCGAGCGGGGAGGCGGGAAACGAGCGACCGCGGCTTTCGTCGCGTCGGTCGGCTGACGACTGCAAACTGCAAACTGTAAACTCTTGGTTCAATTTCTTATCCAGTCCAACTGGCTGGTCTTGCCGCCGGCGGTGGACCAAAGGTCGAAAAAGCCGACGTTGTTCGTCGGATTCGTGCTGTAATTGTAGGGCGTGCCCCACGGATCGATGAACGGGCCGTTAGTCAGATTCGTGGTGATGTTCGGCGTGGGCTCGAAATAGACCTTTTTGTTGTTGTTCGTTCCCGTGCCGACCAACTCGCGGTAGAGATTGTTCGAAGCCGGGTAAATCCCGAAATCGAGCCTGTAGCTGTCGATGGCGACCGAGAGCGCGGCCACCTCGGCCTTGGCCCGCGACTCGGCCCCTTTGCGGTTGACGTAGCCAAGCGTGGAGAGCGTGAGGCCGGCGAGGATCGCGATGATCGCGATGACGACGAGGAGCTCGATCAGGGTGAAGGCGGCGCCCTCGCGGCGGCCGCAGTGACGGGTGGCAGGTGACGGGTGGCGGGTCATGACGCGCCAACGTAAGGCGCGGCTGTGCGCGAGGCAAGGTGCTTGAACACAAGCGAAGATCCTGTGGCGAATTCCGACAGCAAACGTATAGAAAAGCCGCCGGATGACCCAGTCCCGAGAAGCCGCCCCCCACGCACGCCACTGACGAAGGCAAAAGGCAGAACGTCTCGGATTCATGTATTTACAATGTAAATCCAACGCCGACCTGTCAACAAGATTTTTTTCGACAGTGAGGCGGACCCAGGTGGGCAAACCCCCAAGGAAGTGGGACGCCCTCGTCCCACACTGAAAGCCACCGCACTTCGTGCGCACCCTCATCGTGTGGCCCGGGGGCGGGCCATCTCCTTGAGCTCACGCGCGACAGCCCGGCGGCAGTCAGCACGTCCAAGGACATGGGACGCCCTCGTCCCACACCGAAAGCCACCGCACTTCGTGCGCACCCTCATCGTCTGGCCCGGGGGCGGGCCATCTCCTTGAGCTCACGCGCGAGAGCCCCGCGGCAGTCAGCACGTCCAAGGATGTGGGACGCCCTCGTCCCACACTGAAAGCCACCGCACTTCGTGCGCACCCTCATCGTGTGGCCCGGGGGCGGGCCATCTCCTTGAGCTCACGCGCGAGAGCCCCGCGGCAGTCAGCACGTCCAAGGAAGTGGGACGCCCTCGTCCCACACCGAAAGCCACCGCACTTCGTGCGCACCCTCATCGTCTGGCCCGGGGGCGGGCCATTTCCTTGAGCTTGTCGCCCGCGTAAAAACAAGGGAGCAGTTCGTGATCGCGTCCGAACCCAACGCTGCGCCCGTCCGAAGTTTACAAAAAAGCGATTGCTCTGCGGCGAAATCAGGCTAGCCTGCAGAACAGCTTAATCCTACCCCCTATGATCACACATCCCCCCCGTGTGCGCGTCCTCGCGCTGTCCCTCGTCGCCGCAGCCTTCTCGCTCGTCGGCCTTCACGCCCAGCCGACCATTTACTCGGATCCGATCGGAGATATCTCGACCAACATTAGCGGAGGCAATCCCGGCGGCGGGACCCTCGACATCATCAAGATGGAGGTGTCGGACACGACGAACGACGTAATCTTCAACCTGACGGTGAACGGCAACATTAGCGCGGTCAACTGGGGCAAGTTCGCGATCGGCGTGGCTAACATGAAAGCCGCCGGGAGCAAAACGAACAACGGATGGGGCCGTCCGATCTTCATGGACGCGGGTCCGACCAACGGCATGACCCACTGGATCGGCTCCTGGGTCGATGGCTCTGGCGGCTCTGAGTTCTGGATCTACAACGGAACCAACTGGAGCAACTCAGGCGGCCTGCCCGCCTACACGTTAGCGACCAACACGAACGGAACCTCGACCGTTAGCTACACGGTGAGCAAAGCCGGCTTGGGGACGACCAACCTCGGCGATGTGATCAAATTCGACGCCTATTCCTCGGGCGGGGGTGGAGGTGACAGTGCGGTGGATTCTCTCTCCAAGCCGACCCCATCCATTACGAATGCGAATTGGGCAGGCCCCTACACCTCCGGCGGGACGAATCCGATTTCGACCTACACCCTGGCCAACTCGGCCTCGCTCATCACCAACACGGTGACCTTCTCGGTGGACATGAATGTGCAGGAGTCCGTTGGCGCGTTTAACCCCTTCCTGGATCTCGTGACGGTGGCCGGCAATTGGAATGGATTTGTCGGTGGGGACTTCGCGTATGAACTCATCGAAGTCGGCTTCAGCGGCATTTACGAGGGCACCTTCCCCATCCCGGCCCCGTCGGGCACAGCCGTCCCCTACAAATTTGCCATCAACACGAACTTGGAAACGAGCGGCAACCGCACTTTCCCCGTCGGGTCGAATCCGGCACCCCCGCCGCTCGTTCTGCCCAGCGTTTTTTACAACAACATCCCCGGCTTCCGCGACGTCACCTTCTCGGTCGACATGTCGGTGCAGACCACCCTCGGCACGTTCACGAACGGCAACCCCGTGTTGGTCAGCGGCGCGTTCAACAATTTCGACACCACGGGCGCCTCGAACAATGTTCTGACCAATGGTGGTGGCACCAACCCAATCTACACGGGCACGATCACGAACATCGGCGGGGCCGACGGAGTCAATCTCGGCTACAAGTTTTTCAGCGCGGGCATGCCCAACAGCGGCTACGAAAGTATTGCCAACCGCCAACTCACGCTCGGACCCGTGGGGACGAACCTGACGCAGCCGCTCGTGTTCTGGAACAACCAGACGAACGTCCCGCAGAGCCGCCCCGTTTCCTTCTCGGTGGACATGACCGTGCAGGTGGCCAACGGAAACTTCAACACGAACAGCGGCGTGGTGCGCGTGATCGGCAACTTCAACGACCTGAACTACGACACCGGCAACACGAACTACAACCTCACGAATACCGGCAGCAACATCTACACCGGCCAGTTTGCCATCACGGGTGATCCCGGGATCACCAACCAATACAAGTTCTTCAGCCCGGGTTTCCCTGTGAACAACGGCTACGAAATCGTCAACCCGAACGACATTTTCGAGAACCGCACCTGGGTGCTCGGACCGTCGAACGTGCTGCAAACCCTGCCGCTCGCGTTCTGGAGCAACGACAATGGAGGGGCGACCTTCACGAGCTGGTCGCAGGGCGCGGCGCCCAACCCGACCAACGTCGGCCTCTACGCCATCGGCGGAGCCAGCAGCCCGACGGCCACGAACGGCATTCCGCCGGTCACCCTCGTGGACACCAACTTCCTGTCCATCACGGCCATCGTGCGCACGAACAACCCGAGCCTCACGGTCATCGGCCAAGCAACCACCGATCTGGCTCTGGGACCCTGGAGCACGAACAGCGTGACGTGGTCGAACACCGTTGATCAGTCCGGCTTGCCCTTCGGCACGGCGCGGCAGATCTTCAGCGTCCCGCGCACCAACAGCAGCCAGTTCCTGCGCTTGAACTCGGTGCTCCAGCCCTAACGGGAGTTCGCGCTCTGATCCTGCAAACCCCGCGCCGGCCACGGCGCGGGGTTTTGTGTTTCCGGCGTGGCATTCGCCTGCCACCAAGGCGGCTGCTCGACCAGACGATGATCCGGGCAATTCCCGTGGATGGTGTGATACCAGCTACGAGAAGCTTTCATGCTTTGGAAATCTTGGCAGGGACGAGCGGCTTGTCACGCCGTAGCCCGGCGAAGGTGGACCCGCTCGTCCGCTCTCTTCAAAACGGGCACGCGAGCCGCGGGCCCCTACCCGACAACCCATGTGCAAAGGTCTGATTTCTTATCCTAAAAACGGAGTTGAGAGTTGACAGATGAGGGTTGAAAGATTGAGGCGCACGGAGATACGACGCAGCCGGGCCTCACCCTCGGGGTGACCAAGCCAATGTTCGCAAACCGCTGAGCTTTAGTCCCTCAACTCTCAACCATAGACCCTCAACTTCCCCTTTAGGCTTATGGGACTTGGTGTTACGCATTCGCCAACCCAAGGCCAACGGCTGACGGCGACGCTCTCCCAGGCAAAAGCGGTCACCGCATCGCGCTTGCGAAACAACGAGGGGAAGACAGACTCGGCCGCATGGGAGAAGAACTGCCGGTCCCGTCTGCCGCCGCGGAGAAGAAGTTCGCCATGGGACTGTCCGTGGCGGTCGGGCTCTTGCTCCTCGTGCTCAAGGCGGTGGCCTGGTGGTGGACGGGGTCGACGGCCATCCTGAGCGATCTGGGCGAAAGCGTGGCCCACATCGTGGCCGTCTGCTTTGCCGCCTACAGCCTCTGGCTTTCGCTCCGGCCGGCCGATGCCAACCATCTCTACGGGCACGCCAAGATCAGCTTTTTTTCCGCCGGGTTCGAAGGGGCGATGATCATGGTGGCGGCTTGCTACATTCTCTACGAGGCGGTGGGGGCGGCGATGCGCGGGCCAACCCTGGAACACCTGCCGGTCGGCTTGGCCCTCACCACCACCGGGGTCATCGTGAATGGCACGCTGGGTTGGTATTTGCTCCGCATCGGGCGGCGGCGCGGCTCGATCATTCTTGAAGCCAATGGCCACCATGTGCTGACGGACTGCTGGACGAGCCTCGGGGTTCTGGTGGCGCTTGGGCTGGTCATGCTCACGGGCTGGCTCTACTGGGATCCGATCTTTGCCATCGCGGCGGCCCTCAACATTCTGGTCGCGGGCGCGCGGTTGGTGCGCCGGAGCATCAGCGGGCTGATGGATGCGACCGATCCGGAGGTCAACCGGCTGATTCGCGAGATGGTGGCCCAAGAGACCGGGCGGCGGGGCATTGCGCACCACAATCTACGGCATCGCAACATCGGCGACGCGCATTTGGTGGAGTTCCACCTGACGTTTCCGGACCACACCCTGCTGCGCGACGCGCACCGGGTGGCGACGGAAATCGAGGATGCGCTCGAGCGGGAGATCAAGCCCGCGGCGCAGGTCATCACGCATCTGGAGTGCGAGGGCGACCACGCGGGCGGGAAGTGATTTGAGGGCAGTGGCCCGCTGGGCCAGCGAGCCGGAGGTGGATCGCGGTGTCCCTACCGCGATGCGATGACCATCCGCCGGTCGGCGGGTGCATTTGCCTGCGGCAGACAGGCGCAAGCGCATGGCTGCGTCATCGCGATGGGGACATCGCGATCCACCTATTCGGCGCGGGCGGCGAGGTATTCGCGGGAGAGTCGGACGTAGCGCAGGGCCCAGTTTTTGATTTCGTCCTGCTCAGCCTCGGAGAGGGTGCGCACGATTTTTGCCGGGGTGCCGAGGACGAGGGAGCCGGGGGGGATTTCCATGCCCTGCTTGACCGTGGCGTTGGCGCCGATGATCGAGCGCGTCCCGACTTTTGCGCCGTCGAGAACAATGGCCCCCATGCCGACCAGCACTTCGTCGCCGATCTCGCAGGCGTGGACGATGGCCTTGTGGCCGACGGTGACGAGGCGGCCGAGGATGGCGGGCAATTCATCGGCGACGTGCACGACGGCACCGTCCTGCACATTCGACTGCGGGCCGACGACGATCTGCGCGACATCACCGCGCAGCACGGCCTGGTGCCAGATGCTGGCCTCGGAGCCGATTTCCACGTTGGCCACAACGGTGGCATCGTCCGCGATGTAGGCATCCACTGCGATCTGCGGTGCCGTGCGGATATTGCGGGCGATGGTGGCGATGAACTTTTCCGACGGGCCGAAGGTCTGGTGATTCATGCGAACAGACGCACTCCGGAGCCCCGCGCTGTCAAACCCAAAACCGACGGAAATTATTCGCCGACGCCCGCGAATCCGTATTGACACTGGTTCCGCGATGGCTGAAAACCCGTTGTTGCACCGACACAAATTCAAGCAAACCTGCACAAACTAACCTCATGAACAAAGTCAAACTCATCGAATCCGTCCAAAAAGAACTCAACAGCACCAAGGCCGACGCCGAACGCGCAGTCAACGCCGTGATCGAAGGCATCAAGTCGCATCTGAAGAAAAGCAAACTCATGCAGCTCGTCGGCTTCGGCACCTTCAAGGTGGTGAACCGCAAGGCCCGCATGGGCGTCAACCCGAAGACGGGCGAGCGCATCAAGATCAAGGCATCGAAGGCCGTGAAATTCGGCGTGGGCAAGGATCTCAAGAGCAAGCTCTAGCAAATTTCCCCCCACCAAGAGGAAACCCGTTTTGCCTGTAGGCGAAACGGGTTTCCTTATTTTTTGGTCGTGAGCAAGGAAGAAAGCCGGCAGACTGGCCGCCGATGAAAAAGCCCCTACGTGTTGCAGTGACCGGCGCCGCCGGTCAGATCGGTTACTCCATTCTTCCCCGTCTGGCCAGCGGCCAGGTCCTCGGCGCCGACCAGCCGATCATTCTCCAATTGATCGAGATCGAGCCGGCCCTGCCCGCCCTCGGCGGCGTGGCCATGGAATTGCAGGATGGCGCTTTTCCCCTCCTCGAGGGCATCGAGACGACGAGCGATCTGGACCGCGGGTTTGACGGCGTGAGCTGGGCCCTCCTCATCGGCAGCGTGCCGCGCAAGGCCGGGATGGAGCGCAAGGATTTGCTCGGGATCAATGGCAAGATTTTCATCGGCCAGGGCCGGGCCATCGAAAAGAACGCGGCGTCGGACGTCCGCATTCTCGTGGTCGGCAACCCGTGCAATACCAACTGCCTCATCGCGATGAACAATGCGCGGGCCATCCCGGCGGACCGCTGGTTTGCCATGACCCGGCTGGACGAGAACCGGGCCAAGTCGCAACTGGCGCAGAAGGCCGGCGTGCCCTGGCGCGACGTGACCAACATGACCATCTGGGGCAACCACTCGAACACGCAATTTCCCGACTTTTTCAACGCCCGCATCGGCGGCAAACTCGCCCCCGAGGTCATCAGCGACCAGGCGTGGCTCGAAGGCGAGTTCATCAAGACGGTGCAGGAGCGCGGTGCGGCCATCATCAAGGCCCGCGGCATGTCCTCCGCCTTCTCCGCGGCCCACGCCGCGATCGAAACGGTGCAAAGCCTCAACGCGAACACCCCGGCGGGCGACTGGCACAGCGTGGCGCTGTGCGCGGATGGCTCCTATGGCATTGATTCCGGCCTGATCTGCGGCTTCCCGGTCAACAGCCAAGGCGGCAAAGCCTCGATCGTGCAGGACGTGCCGATCAATGATTTCGCCCGCCAGCTCATCGACCGCTCGGTCAACGAGCTCAAGGAGGAGCGCGTGATGGTGTCCGACCTGCTGCCGAAGTAGACGCTTCGGCCAGGTGTGCCGGACTTCGCTGTTGCTCCAGCGTGGGGCATCGAGGTCGCGCCCGGAAAAGCGCTGAAGAATCACCGCACTCCAGAGCGGGCTGCGACCGCGAGGAATGAAGCGCCGCATCCGCAGGCCGATGTCCCTGCCATTGACACCTGCCCAGCCCTTGGGAGAATCGCGCGATGCCAATTTTGCCATTCACCAAGATGAACGGGGCCGGGAATGACTTTGTCATGCTGGACAATCGCGACGGCGCACTGGCGCTCAGCGACGCCCAGATCGCCCGGCTCTGCGACCGGCACCGCGGGGTCGGGGCGGACGGTTTGCTCGCCGTCGAACCACCGCAGGGCGCGGCCGACTGGCGGATGCGTTATTACAATGCGGATGGAGCCGAGGCCGAAATGTGCGGCAACGGGGCGCGCTGCTTCGCCCGCTTCGTGCAAAAGATCGCCCCGGGCCAGGGCGAAAGCATCCGCTTTGAAACGCCCGCAGGGGTCATCTCCGCCCGCCTCGAGGGTGAGCTTGTCTCGCTGGGCATGAGCGAACCCGGGGCGTTCGCGGACGGTGTCAGTCTCGACGTTGCCGGAGAAGCCCTCACGGTTTATGCGATCAACACCGGCGTGCCTCATGCCGTGGTGCTGGTTGACAATCTCGACGGCACCGATGTCCACCGGCTCGGGGCCGCATTGCGCCACCACCACAAGTTCCAACCGCGGGGAACGAACGTGAATTTTGTCCGCCAACTCGGACCCCAGGCACTGGCCATTCGCACCTACGAGCGGGGGGTCGAAGCCGAGACTCTGGCCTGCGGCACCGGCGTGGTGGCCAGCGCACTTACCCTCGCGGCGCTGACCGGCGCGGCCTCGCCCATCAGCGTGTTGGTCAAGGGCGGCGACACGCTCAACGTGGCTTTCGAGCGGACGGCGGAGGGTTTTCGTCAGGTCGTTCTGACCGGACCGGCGGATTTTGTCTTTGCTGGCGAGATCGCCCTTTAGTTGACTGGTCCCATGTTTGCCGGCACCCACACCGCCCTCGTCACGCCGTTTCGCGACGGGCAGGTTGATTACGACGGCTTCCGCCGGCTGATCGAGGCCCAGATCGCCGGGGGCGTGGACGGCATTGTGCCCGTGGGCACGACGGGGGAATCCCCCACCCTTTCGCATGACGAACACCGCGAAGTCATCCGGGCCGCGGTCGAGATTGCCGCCGGGCGAATCAAGGTGGTCGGCGGCACCGGCTCGAACGCCACGGACGAGGCTATCGGCCTGACGCAGGATGCCGAGAAGGCCGGGGCGGACGGCGCGCTCATCGTCGCGCCCTACTACAACAAGCCCTCGCCCGAGGGGCTTTATCAGCACTTCCGCGCCATCGCCGCGGCGACCAAACTCCCGATCATCCTCTACAGCATCCCGGGACGCTGCGGGATCGAGATCGGGGTGCCGGTCGTGGCGCGGCTGGCGGCCGATTGCCCGAACATCGTGGCGATCAAGGAAGCCGGGGGCAGCGTCGAGCGCGTGAGCCAGTTGCGTCAGGCTGTGCCGGACAGTTTTGAAATTCTCAGCGGCGATGACTCTCTGACCCTGCCGTTCATGTCGGTCGGTGCGGTCGGCGTGATCAGCGTGGCCTCGAATGTCGCCCCGGCACCGGTGAGTGAGTTGGTGCGGGCCGCGGCGGCCGGACAGTTCCGCCAGGCCGAGCAGTTGCACCGGCGCCTTTATCCGCTCTTCAAAGACCTCTTCATCGAAAGCAATCCCTCCCCGGCCAAATACGCGCTGTCGCTCACCCTCGGGCTTTCCCCCGAGCTGCGCTTGCCACTCGTCGAGATGTCCGAGCAAAGCCGCGTCACGGTGCGTCAGACCCTGGCCGACCTCGATCTGCTGCCATGACCGCCCCGCTTCGACTTTGCATCCACGGCTCGAAGGGCCGCATGGGGGAGGCCCTCATCCGCTGTGCGGGGGAAGATCCGGCGCTGGTGGTGGCCGCGGCGGTGGATGCGGGCGACGATTTCGGTGCGGCCCTCGCCCGGTGCGATGCGGTGATTGATTTTTCCGCGACCCACATCACGGCGCAGGTGTCCTTGGCGTGCGCGGAAGCCGGCAAGGTGCTGGTCATCGGCACGACCGGACACGAGTTGCCCGAGCGCGAGCAGATTGCCAAGGCGGCCGCGATGATTCCGCTCGTCTTCTCGCCGAACTACAGCATCGGGGTGAACACGCTTTTTTGGCTGACCCGCAAGGCGGCGGAGATTCTCGGCCCGGGCTTTGATCTGGAGGTCGTTGAAATGCACCACCGCTTGAAGAAAGACGCGCCCTCCGGCACAGCCCGCCATCTGGCGGAGATTCTGGCCGAGGTGCGCCAATTGGACTACGCCGAAGCGGCGCGCCACGGCCGTGCCGGGATTGTGGGGGCGCGGACGGAGAGCGAAATCGGCGTGCATGCCATCCGCGGCGGTGATGTGGTCGGCGACCACACGGTCATCTATGCCGGAGCCGGGGAGCGGCTGGAGCTGACGCATAAGGCGTCGAGCCGGGACACCTTCGCGATGGGCGCCTTGCGCGCCGCCAAATGGGCGGCGCAGCAGCCGGCCGGGCTTTACGACATGCAGGACGTGCTGGGATTGAAGTAGCGGGCGGAGACTGCCGCTGCAGCAGACCTGGGGCATGGCGGAAGCATCGCGATAGGGACATCGCGATCCGCCTTTTATCCTAAAACCGTGGTTGAGATTTGAGGGACTGAGCAGTTTCAGACATCCTGACCTCTCTGGGAGATGGGCAGGAGGGCGAGGCCTCGCAAAGCGAGATTTCACGGGTCTTCGGTGTGCCGCTGGTCACCGAGGAGCTGGCCGCCGAGCCGCTGTCACGCTGGTCTTTGACCGGGAAGGCTACTCGCCGGATCTCTTTTCCCGACTCAAAGCCCAGCGCATCGCCGTCCTCACTTACCATAAACACCCCGGGGCCGACTGGGAGAAGAGCGAGTTCGCCCCGCAAATCCTCACCCATCTCAAGGGCGAAAAGAGCACGCTGCACCGACTGGCGCGCCCTCGATAGCAAAGTGCGGCGCGCCGCCGCAGACCTCAGCCGCGCACGGAATCTGCGCCTCGTTTACCGCTCAATCAGGCCATCCGCTTTCCCCAGAGGTCAGGATATCTGAACTTGAATTTGCCGCATCTTCGGCGAAATTGCGCGGCACACAGATGCGTTCCCCCATTTTTCCCTGGCTGGCGCTCCTCTGCGCGACTTTGGGCACGGCGGTTGCCGCGCCTGCGGAGGACGGCCTTTACGCGGTCTTCCAGACCAGCCGCGGCAATTTCACGGCCAAGCTCGAATTCGAAAAGGTCCCCGTCACGGTGGCGAATTTTGTCGGACTCGCCGAAGGATCGCGCCCGTGGCTCGATACGACGGCCGGTGCGCTGCGCCAGACCCCGTTCTACAACGGCCTGACCTTCCACCGGGTCATTCCCGGATTCATGATCCAATCCGGATCGCGCAACGGCCTCGGCACGGACGGCCCCGGATATTCGTTCGGCGACGAATTCCATCCGGACCTCGCCCACGCCGCCGCCGGCGTCCTTTCGATGGCCAACTCCGGCAAAAACAGCAACGGCGCCGGGTTTTTCGTGACCCTCGACCCCACATCCTGGCTTGATGACAAGCACTCCGTCTTCGGCCGCATCGTGGAGGGGATGGATGTCGTGCAGGCCATTGGCGCGACGGGGACGGTGGGCGGGACACCCGTCGAAACAACCACGATCGAAAATGTCACCATCGTCCGCAACGGCGCGGCGGCGGAAGCTTTCAGCCCGCCGCAAGTTGCGGGACTGCCGGTCCTGCGGGACGCGAAACCGCGGATGAAACATCAAGCGGGGCAGTTTTCCCTGGAATTTCCGCGCCCATTATTCCATCGGCATGATGTTTTCCGCTCGGCCAATCTCGCTTCGTGGGCCTTCCATGCGGCCGAAGTCGATCTCCTCGCGCCCGCGGAGCAATCTCTGGATGTTACCGCCAGTGCCACGGGGAAACAAAAGGAGTTCTATCGCGCCGTCTCGTCCGCCTACCCGCACCAGCCTGCTTCACTCACCGGGGTCTCGATCTTGCTTGAGTTGACTAGCGCACCCCAGTCACTCCGCTTCGATTTCACGGCCGATCAGGGGGTCGGTGAGTTGCCCTCCTACGGCAACTTCTACATTGACGGCGCAAGCCCCGGAAACATCAACGGTTACTTTTTAACGAATACGCTGAACGCTCTCTACCTCGACATTGGACTGACCGGCCCCGGCACCTATTCGTTTTCCTTCCATTTCAACTCTGCGGTTGGTGGTTGGTTCACCGCGCAGCCCTACGGGTCAACCAACGGCCTCTGGCCGATCTTCGGCACCTTCCGCATCGAACCGCTGCCTTGACGGCGGCGGCTCGCGGGGACGCTCGCCCTCCAGGCGGAAATGTGGCTCCTACGGCGCCTCGATTTCGAGGCGAAGGAACCGTTGGCCGTCTTCGGGGGGCACGGGAACGGTCGCCCGGCGCATTTCGTAGGTGCCGTGGTCGCTGAGCAAGACATCGGTCACGCCGTTGGTGGACCAACCCACCGAGTTGGTCAGGTTCGGGTGCCATTTGACCACGCCCGTGACGCCGGTTGCGGTCTTGCTCCGGCGGTAATCCAGGGTCAGGACCCCCCCTTCAAAATCAAAGGTCAGGCCGCGGTCGGAAACCGAAGGGTCAAGACTCATGAAGTATTCCAAGAGGTTTGACGTGCCATCTTTCTCCGGGTCCCCACCTCGCGTGGCGTCGGACAGGCCGGGATAGCCGGAAATCCACGTCTCGTAGGACGTGCCGGCCGCCGAGATGACCAACTGGTAGGTCTGGGTGGCCACATCGCCCAGCGAGTTGTAGCGCTCAAGGACAATGGTGTAGGTGCCAGCCTGCGTGGGCGTTCCACTGAGCAAGCCTGTGGCCGGGTCAAGCGACAGACCCGGCGGCATCTGGTGGCCCGTGCCGGTGCGATAGAGCGGTGCCTGGCCGAAAGTGCCGGCGCGCAAGTTGGCCACGAACGCACCGTTGGCCGGGTTGTTTCCTTTGCCCGGAGTCACGCCGTTGAATGACGGCTCATCGTCGGTGACCGTCAGTTGCACTGTTCCGTTCGCGTAACCGGTGGCCGTCGCGGTGATTATCACCGTCTTAGTGCCGTCGGACAAAGCGTTGTCGACCGCGGAGATGGAAAACGAGGCACTGGTCTGTCCCGCGGGAATTGTGACACTGGCCGGCACGGTGACAGCGTTGGTGTTTGACGATGCGAGGGCCACAACGAGGTCGGTCGGCGCCGGAGAGGAGACATTCACAGAGCCGACGGAAGCACTGGGACCCGAGTTCTCGCCAAAGACAGAGGGAGTTGCGCTTACCAAGAGCGCTTGCGCTCCTGACCCTGCAGCCAAGGCAACTTTATCCAACTGAATGTTACCAGATGTTTTGGTCTGATAAAGAAACCGCACGTAGCGAGAAGTCGACGGTAATGTGTCGTTGTAAGGTGTATCGGTGTTGTTCTTGTCGATGATGGTGCGGTGGGTTGCGAAACTCACCCCATCCGCCGAATTCTGCACGAGGAAAGTGCCCTGCGTGGAGGTTCCAGAGCCGGGATTGCCTCGCAGATTATAGGTCAGCGCACCGGGTGCCGCAGAAAATTGAATAGTAAGACTATCACCCGTCGTGTCGAACTTGGCGGAACTACCGCCTGTGTCGCCTCCCAAGTCAGTAGCGTAAGGACTTCCCAGGCCGCTCCCCGTGAAGCCCAACGGCAAGGTGCCCCACGGACCCCCGAATGCCGAGGGCAGGCTTGCCACCTTGGTCGAGGCACGCACACCTCGCGCCGTTGTGGCAGTGGTTACGAACCAGTTGGCGCGATCCGCGATGCCATCTTCCGTGTCTCCGATGTAATACGCAGCGCGTCCCGAAGTCACCGAGCCAATGTTAGGCGTCGCCGTCGAATTGTTACCGTAGGCAACTTGGGCAACCGTGAAGTTGTCTGCGTCGTTGACGAAAATCGCGTCACCACTGTTGCCCAGAGCCGGCCAAAAAGTCGTTTGGTCGAAATAAGTCGCATTGAGGGAGGAAAGAACCATGCGGCCGTCGTCGAGGGGATTCGTATCTTCGGCGGGTAGCAACGGGTCTTTGCTGGCCCCGTTGTAGATGACAATAACCGTTCCTGCCGGGATGTTGTCCCAGATCGGATCGTTCAAAAAGAGCAGGTAGTTGCCACTCGCGTCCTCGATGTCATAGAAGGCCAGACTGGTATCCTGCAAGGTCAGCAACTCGATCCACTCTCCACCATTCGAGCCTTGGCTGAATTCGTTGATGATCACTGGACGCGTGAAAGTCGTGCTTACCGCGGGCACATAAATTGCCGGCTGGAATGAGTAGGATGAACCGAGAGTTCCCGCGCTGACCGGACGATTCCCGACGCTGACCGGCGCCGTGAAGAACGGCTCGCCCGTGGAATTACCGTCGTTGGCCCGGACCGCGCAGCGCCAGAGTTTCGCTGCGTTGGCCGGATTTGCCGCAAGCGTGGCCGACGTGCCGCCGGCATCCGTCCACACCGCGCCATTGAGGCTCGACTGCCATTGATAGGACAGAGTTATCGGTGAGTTCTCGGGATCGTTGGCCACCACGCTGCCAACCTGCAGCGGGGCGTCGCTGTAGGCATTGACGGAGGGCGTGAGCTGCGCCGATGAAACGGTCGGAGCTTGGTTGCGCACCTCGACCGTCACCGAATCGCTGGTCGAACTCGCACCCTCACTGTCGGCCGCACGCGCGGCAACGGTGTAGGTGCCGACTGCGGGAAACCACGGGAAAAGATAAGGAGCGGTCGTGTCGGTGAAGATCACCGTGCCATTGGAGAGAAACTCCACGCTGGTCACGGAACCCGTGCCGCCCGCCGCCGTGCTGTCGGTCGCGGTTGCAGCGAGAGCGACCTCGGCACCCGGCGAAACCACAAGATCGCCGGACGGTGATGTCAGGCTGACGACCGGAGGCGGGTTGACCGGCGTGGTCGATGATCCATAAACCTCCATGGTGGCCGAGGTGAGCGTTCCGCCGGTGGTATTGCTCGTCCCGCTTTCGTCGCTGATTTTCAAACGCCAAGTCCCAGCCGCGTTTTCGCCCCAGTTGCGCACAGTCATGAAAGTCCAACCCGAGTAGTTGTCGCCAGAGTCACTGCGAACTTCGGCCAAACGACTGATCGTTCCGGAGGGCGAAGTGAGCGTGATCTTCAGATTGCCGCGCGCGGTGTGGCTGATACTCACCGTCACGGTTGCGTGTTCCACCCGCAGATTATCCTGTGCCGGGACAACGAACTCACGCGTGATGCCCGTGGTGTTCTGGTTGGGAATGGCCACACTGAGACCGGTCTGGGCAACGGCGCGTTTCAGTTGAGCCGAGAGATTTGTCCATCCCGTCGCAAGATTGACGGCGGCAGTTGCATCGACAAGGCCGGCACCGAACTTGTGGTTGTGGTTGATGTTCGCCGGTGCGACCAGCGTTTTCCAATCGGTGTCGGCAGGATTCACCTTCTTCGCCGAGCGCATAAGGATCTCCTGAACATCGCGCCATCCGAGATTCGGGTTGGCCTCGAGCATCAGCGCAACAACGCCGGCGGCCGTCGGAGTGGCCGAGGATGTTCCACCGAAGTCGCTCTCGTAATCTCCGGCCACATAACCGTCTGCTCCGGTCCGGTCCGTGGTCGTCTTGCCAAGCGCCGGGGCATCTCCGCTCGAGGGCGAGGTGATGACGAGGTTGGCCCCCGGTTCGCTATACCATGCTTGGCGCGACTGGCTGTCGAAGGCGCCGACCGCGATGGTGTAGATCGAATTGGCATAGCCGTCGTAATTGGAGTTGTCATTGGCATCGAGACCATTGCCGCCTGCCCACATGGAGATGGTCCCCTTGCCGCCCCTGCCCGTTTCTGCAGCGCTTTGCAGCGCGGCTTTGGTCAGCGGACCCGGAGCTTCGAGGATGGTCCCTGTGTCACTTGGACCCCAGCTGTTGCTTTTGATCTGGATGAGCTGCGGGAGATAATTCATCGCCTCCGCTTCTTGCGTGTCCGTTGTCACGGCTGCGATCAGACGCATGCCGACCAAGGTGGCCTCGGGGGCGGAGCCAGAAACACCGATCCCGTTGTTTCCCCGCGCTGCCGCATCTCCGGCGCACGCCGTGCCGTGATCGTCACCGGCGCCGGGATTCGGATCGTTGTCGTTGCCGTTCCAATCCTTGTCATTGGTGGTGTCCACATTCGCAGAAAGGTCGGGATGGGCGGTCTGCAGACCGTCATCAACGATGCCGATGCGGATGCCCCGCCCGCGCCGCCCCGCCCCGTCGGTGGGGTAAGCCCAGGCTGTTTCGATGTTCAGGTCGGTTCCGGCCACCGCACCGGCCTGGCTGTTGAACTTGTGATGCCACTGCTGGTTGATCAGGGGGTCATTGGGCATGGCCTTCTTCGCCTGGAGCCGCGCCAACTGCGGCTCGACGAGCTCGACGCCCGCCGCACCGGACAACAAATCCACGGCGCGCAGAGCCGCGAGGCCACCTCCGGTCCGAAGGACGGCATAGCCGGGGGCATAATCCGGGAGATCGAAGGATGACGCCTGGGCCAGCCCGGCCACGCTGGCGGCATCCGTCTGACCGGCCAGCTTGACCGTGACGAATGGAGTGACGAGACGACGGGTGAAATCATTCCGCTCGACACCCTCCTCATACATGACGGCCTGTGTTTCGGCCCCCGAGGATGCGGAAGCAGCCAGGACCATTTGCTCAAGCTCCTGCGGGGTCGTGGCCTGCACTGCCACCGTGCGACCTTTACCGTCTGCGTCCTTGACCCAAATCTCATCAAGCGCGAGGACGAAGTCGCGGGGCATCCCGGCGTCTTGGAATGACCAATCGGCTTCGGTCTGGCGCTGGGAGCCGGCGCCCGGGGCCGTGGTTGGCAGCGCTTTCTTGAGCGTTCCTGCCGGACGACGCGGCCCGGCCACGACCCCGGATGCCGCAGACCCTGCGCCCATTCCAGAAGACGGAACAGCCGAGGCCTGATTCGATGCACCATCAGCGGGCGAGTCGTCGCTCGCCGCCGGAGAGCCGCTGGAGGCAGGGGCTTGCCCGGCGGCGGCAGAGCTATCCGACGATGAGGAGCCTGACCAAAGCGGCGAGAAGGCTAGCAGGGCGACGGCGATCAGGGCTAGAAAGAGCCATTTAGTAGAGCGCATAAAAGAATTGACCGGCAGGCATAGCCGACCGAATTACCGCTGGACGCTAGCACTCCCTCAAGGGCGGCGCAAAAGGCATTTTCGTAACCGATCCAAAATCAGTCTCAATCGATCAATTCGTAAGCTGGCAGGGTGAGGAACTCCTCGAACTCGGCGTTCTTGGACATCCGGGTAAACAAATCCGCGGCCTGCTGGTAATGCCCGGTCTTGAACCGCTCCGGCCCGACCTCCTCCTCGATTTTGGCCATGATTGGCGGGAGCAACCCATCGTAAAGCTCCGGCGTGATGAGGCGGCCGTCGTCGAGTTGGGCGCCGTATTTCATCCACTGCCACAGCTGGGTGCGGGAGATTTCCGCGGTGGCGGCATCCTCCATCAGGTTGTAAAGCGGCACGCAGCCATTGCCGCCGAGCCAGGCTGCCAAATACTGGATGCCCACGCTGATGTTCCCCCGCAAGCCGGCCTCGGTGATGGTGCCGTCTGGAACAGCCACCAACTGACCGGCGGAAACATGCACGTCGTCGCGCTGACGGAAGATCTGGTTGGGCGTGGGCATGTGTTTGTCGAAGGCCTGCAGGGCCACGGGCACAAGACCGGGATGCGCGACCCAAGTGCCATCGTGGCCATCGCTCGCCTCGCGCTCTTTGTCAGCCAGCACTCTGGCCAAGGCGGCGTCGTTGGCCACCGGATCACTCTTGATCGGAATCTGCGCGGCCATTCCGCCCATGGCATGGGCGCCGCGGCGGTGGCAGGTCTTGATCACATGCAGGCAGTAAGCACGCATGAAGGGGACGGTCATGGTGATCTGGGCGCGCTCGGGCATGACAAAGCCGGGACGATTGCGGAACTTCTTGATGAAGCTGAAGATGTAGTCCCAACGTCCGCAGTTGAGACCGGCCGAGTGGTCCTTCAACTCGAAAAGAATCTCCTCGGTCTCGAAGGCGGCGAGAATGGTTTCGATCAGAACCGTCGCCTTGATCGTGCCGCGCGGAAGGCCAAGAGCGTCCTGGGCCTGCTCGAAGACCCGGTTCCACAGGCGGGCCTCCAGATGGCTCTCCATTTTGGGCAGGTAGAAATATGGACCTGTCGCGCGGTCGAGCGCGGCTTGGGCGTTGTGGAAAAAGTAGAGCCCGAAGTCGAAGAGGCTGCCGCTCATCGGCTCACCATCGACGAGCAGATGTTTTTCCGTGAGGTGCCAGCCGCGCGGACGGATCATCAGGGTCGCGGTCTTGTCGTTCAACTTGTAGCTTTTGCTCCCCGCTTCGAGGGTGATCGTGCGCCGCACCGCGTCCTGCAAGTTGATCTGTCCGGCGATGAGGTTGGCCCAGGTCGGCGCGGTCGCGTCTTCGAAATCGGCCATGAAAACCTTCGCGCCGGAGTTCAGCGCGTTGATCACCATCTTACGGTCCACCGGCCCGGTGATTTCCGTGCGCCGGTCCTGCAAATCGGCCGGCACCGGAGCCACCTGCCAATGGTGGTCGGCCCGGACATGCGCCGTTTCGCTGAGAAAGTCGGGCATCTCGCCGCCATCGATCCGCGCCTGGCGCTCGACCCGCGCTGCCAGCAGGCGCTTGCGCTCGGCGTTGAACTCCCGGTGCAAGCCGGCGAGAAATTCCAGCGCTTCCGGGGTGAGCACACGCTCCTGACCGGGTTGCGGCGCTCCATTGATTTCGATTCCGTGGGGGTTTTTCATAAAGGTGAATGGGAAAGCCTGGCCAGCGTCCCGGCCAGCATCCGCGCGCCCTGCGCAACATGCGCCGGATCGCTGTATTCCTCGGGGCGGTGGCTGTAGCCGTTGCGGCAGGGGATGAAAATCATCGTCGTCGGGCAGATCCGCGCCATGAAGAGCGAGTCGTGGTAGGCGCGGCTGACCATGCGTCGATTGGCCAGATCGAGTTGCCGGGCGACGTCCTCGGCGATTTCCATGGTCCGCGGGTCGCCGGCCGCTGGTGGGTCGGCATTGATTTCCTCCCACTCGATATCCACGCCCCGTTGCGCGGCGATTTCGTGGGAGGCCGCACGCATGAGCATGAGTGCCCGGTCACGGGTCTCGAGACAGGTGTCGCGCAGATCGATCTCCAAGACCACGTGGCAAGGCACGCTGTTGATGGCGTTGGGGAAAACTTCCCACTTGCCCGTCGTGCCCACGGTGTCAGGGCTGCCGGAGTCCAGCACGGCCCGCTCGACGGCCAGGGCCAACTCGGACGCGGCCAGCGAGGCATCGTGCCGCCCCGGCATGAGGACAGCGCCGGCGTGCCCGCCCTCGCCTGTGATCCGAACGCGATAAGCGCTGGGGCCGGCAATCGCCTGCACCACGCCGATCGGGATGTTTTCCTCTTCGAGCAAGGGCCCCTGCTCGATGTGCAACTCGATGAAGGCGGAGTAAAACTTGGCCGGCAAAGCAACCGACTCCAACGGCGCGTCCAAGCCCGCGCGGCGGCGCAAATCGTCCAGCGACTGACCCTCCGCGTCGCGCAAGGCCCGGACCCTTTCCAGCGCGATGGCCCCGGCGATCATGCGCGAACCGAGACACCCGATGCCGAAACGCGTCGGCTCCTCGGCGGTGAAAACCACCAACTCGATCGAGCGCATCGGCCGGAACCCGGCTTCCTGCAACGCCTCGATGGCCGCGAGGCCGCCCAGAACCCCGACGACGCCGTCAAATTTTCCCGCATTGGGAATGGCGTCAATATGCGAACCGGTGGCCACCGCCGGTGCCTCCGGCGCGGTGCCCACCCAGCGGGCGAACATGTTGCCCACCGCGTCAACGCGCAGCTGCAGGCCGGCATCCTCGCAACACTTCCGCACAAACGCCCGGCCGCGCAGATCGGCATCGGAAAAAAGCACCCGCGTCACGACCGGCGGTTCCGCCTCGGTCACAAACGAAAGTTGGTCAATGCGGCTCTGCAGCCGTCCGGCGTCGATCTCGGGAAATGCCGCGGACATCACCCGAGGCGCGGCGCGCGGTTCACGTCCTTGTAGTAAATATACCGCGTCGGCGTCTTGCCCATGGCGACGAACCATTGCGGGCAGTAAGGCGCGAGCCAAAGGGCGTCACCCTGCTGGACCGGATGCCAGTCGTGCCCCAATTTGTAGATTCCCGCGCCCTCGAGCATAAGCATCCCGTGCTCCATGATGTGGCACTCAACAAACGGCAGCGTGCCACCCGGATCGTAGGTGAAGATATTGACCGCGAGGTCGAACTCCGGCCGATCCGGCAGCAGCGCCTGCAGGCGGGCCGACGGATCGCCGAGGAAAGGTTCAGCTTTGACCTGCGCTGCGTGACCGGAGATGCCGACCGGCATCGCGGCCCCCGGCAGCACTTCGTATTTCTTGGCGAAGAGCAGCACGCGCGCGCCGGCCTCGCTCGTGATCTCGAAAGCTCCGCCCGCCGGCACGAAGGCGAATCCACCGGCCTCCATCCCCTCCCCGTTGATGTGGCATTCACCCTCGACCACAAAGTAGAAATGCTCGTCGCCGTGCGTGTGCCCCGCCCCGCGGCCGCCGGGTTCCATCGCGTAGAGCGTCTGGGTCAGGCGAGCACCGAGGCCGGCTGAGACGAGAACGAAAGCCGCTGTCTTTGTCCAACCCGGCTCGACGCTCGGCACGTGGCTGTCCGGGGCGATGAGCGCGTAATGAGAATGAACCACGGTGCGCGTGGTGCCAAGCGGGGTCGGGATCATGGGTCTTTGAAAATGCCGCCGCTCGCGACCGCTGACGAGAATAAACCTCGCTCAGCCCAGCATGCGGCGGAACTCGCACGGCTTGGGCGAGAGCAAAGCGGAGGCCCGCGTGAGGACCTCCCGGCGGAGCGCCGCCTTGCTTCGCGCCACGTCGGGCGGAATCGGCAATGACAGCTGCTTTTTCAGCCAATGCTCCGCCATGCAAACATCCTGAATCTCCCCCAGCATCTCGCCCAGACGGTCCACCCGCGCGGTGAAGCGGACCAGGCGCGCCCGTCCGCCGAGATACTCGCATTGGTAGAGCAACCGTTTGACCCGCCGCCGCCAGTCGTGGAAGGCCGCGTCGGCCGCATTCTTGCGCGCCGCATCCCGCCAGGCTTCCCGCGCCGCCCGATACGTTCCGACGGCCCGGTCCGCGATCTCGTCCCAGACCAGTTCTTTCCAACGCGGATAGTCCGCGAGCACCCCCGCGGCGAACTCCGCCCGCCCGCGGGCCCGGACCAAATCGGGAAGCGCGGCCACGCGCAGATGATGCGCCTGCCCCGGCGCATACTTGTCCGCCAGAGCCTGCACGATCGTGGCATCGCGCGTCTCGGCAAACAAATCCTTCAACTCCCGGCACGGCGGAAGAAACATCTCGCGCCATCCAGCGCCGCGCGGCACCAAACGGCACAGCGACTGCAGCCGCTTGACCCGCGTGCGCAACAAATGGGCCTGCCCCGCCGGATCCGCCGGAAACCGGTCCACGGCCCGCAAAGCTTCACGCAGAAGTTTAGCCAGCGCTGAGCGGAGCGCCGGGCCGGGCGCGTGATGAGACGATGGACGGGCCATGACGGTCCTTATTCTCCCTCTGCGATCGCGGGCCGGCAAGAACCAGCTTGTGACAATTCAGCGAGCCGGCACAACGAGCCGACCGCGGGACGGACCGGGTCCAGCGAGGACCGACCAGGCCAAACCACCCCGCACCCAGACCGAAGTCACGCTGGCGGCGAACTCACGCCCGACATAGGGGCTGACGGCATGGCGTGTCAGCAATCCTCGGGCCTCGCAGACGTGAGGCTGGCGTGGATCAATCATGACAAGGTCGGCGTCCATGCCCACCGCAATAGTCCCCTTCCTCGTGCTCAACCCGAAGCGCGCCGCGACCTGCGATCCGCTGAGACGGGCGATTTGCTCCGGCCGCAATCCGACCGACCACAGGGCGGGGAGAAACTGTTGCGCTCCCATGATTCCGCCCCAGACCAAAAAGAAATCATCCCCCTCTTTCATCGAAGGCGGACACGGCGAGTGGTCGGTGCCGAGCGTATCCACCTCGCCCCGAAGCACGCGAAGAACCATGTCCGCGCGGGTTGCCTCGTCGCGCAGCGGCGGCGCGCATTTGGCCGCAGCGCCAAGTCTCTCGACGTCCTCCTCGTTGAGAACGAGGTAGTGCGGACACGTCTCTGCCGTCACATCCACGCCACGGCCCCGCGCCGCGGCAATTTCGTTCAACCCCTCGCCGCAACTGACATGAACCACGTGCAGGCGGCAACCGGTCTCGCCAGCTGTCTCGCAGGCCATCCGAATCGCCGCCAGCTCCGCCGCGATCGGCCGCGACGCGAGGTAGTCCCGCACTCCGACACGCCCCGCCGCCCGGGCCCCGGCCGCCAACCGCGCGGTCATTTCCTCATCCTCCGCATGCACCGCCACGGGCAGGCCACGCGCGGCTGCTTGCTTCATCCCTGCGCGCAAGGTCCTCTCGTTCGCGCGGGGAAAATCCTCCATGCCGCTGCGGGACATGAATGCTTTGAAGCCGATGACCTCGCAGGCGGCCAACTCCTCCATGCGATCAAGATTCGCCGGGGTCAGCCCGCCCCACAGCGCGAAGTCGAGGACCGAGGATGCTTCGGCCGCAGCACGTTTCAAACGAAAGCTTTCCCCATCGAGCGTGGGCGGACTGGCGTTGAGCGGCATTTCAAAAATGCAGGACGCCCCGCCCGCCGCCGAGGCCCGCGAACCGGTGGCCCATCCCTCCCAGTCCGTCCGCCCCGGCTCGTTGTAGTGCACATGCGCGTCAATCGCCCCCGGGAGCAGAACTTGCCCGGCGCCATCAATCTCCACCGCGGCGGACACATCATCACCGACCGCGGCAATCCGTCCGTCCGCCACCGCCACGGAAGTCTCACGCGTTCCGTCCGGCAGGCAGACCGTCGCCCCGCGAATGATGAGGTCGGCGTCAGGCATGGTTTTCGGCCAATGCGAGCACGGCGCGGGTCATCACATGGAGCGCGGCCGCCACATCGGCCGTTTTGACGGACTCCGCCGGGTGATGGCTGATCCCGCCTTTGCAACGGATGAAGAGCATTGCGGCCGGGCAAACCTGCGCCAGCACCGCCGCGTCATGGCCGGCCCCGCTGGGCATCGCCGGGACACCCACGCCGGCCGCACGCTGCACGAGCCTGGTCAGCGACGCGTCCATCGAAACCGTGGGCGTCTCCTGCACGACCCGCCACTCAAGGGTCAGGCCCCGCCGCCGGGCGACGCTCGCCGCGGTGGCTTTGAGCCTGGCGCAGGCGGCGCGCCTGCGGGTGTCCTTCACATCGCGCACATCCACCGTGAAATTGACCCGCCCCGGAATCACGTTGCTGGCTCCGTTTTCCAACTCGAACTGCCCCACCGTGGCCAGCACCCCGAGTTGCTCCGCGGCCAGGACCACCTCGGCCGTTCCGCACAAGGCGTCGCGCCGCAGGTGCATCGGCGTCGTTCCAGCGTGGCCCGCGCGACCAACCAAGCCGCCACGGATGCGCGTCTGCCCGGCGATGGCCGTGACCACGCCTACCGGCCGGTTGGCTGCTTCGAGGACCGGACCCTGTTCGATATGGGCCTCAAGGTAAGCCAGAAAATCCGTGGCCGGACGCCGAGCCCGCGACAGTCCCTTCTCGGCCATGATCGCGAGGTCGGCCTTGCGCAGCAGGCCGCACATGCCGCGGCTTCCGAGGTAGGTGGTCTGATAGCGGACACCTTCCTCGTCGGAGAACCCCACCACTTCGAGATGAAAAGGCAGCGCCTCCCCGCGCAAACGCTCCACCACCGCCAGACCGAGCAGCACGCCGAGTGGGCCGTCGTATTTGCCCGCGTTGCGCACGGTGTCGAGATGCGAGCCGATGAGCAGGCACTTTGCGCCGCGCCGCGCCGAGGGCAGCCGGCCGATCAGATTGAACGCCGCATCCTCCCGCACCGTCATGCCGGCGGCGCGCATCCATCCGCCCACCAGCTTGTTCGCCCGTTGCATCGCCGGCGAATGAAAGGTGCGGGTCAGGCCATCACGGTCCTCGCTGATGCGACCAAGCTCATCACACCGCCGCATGAGTTGGCCCGCGAGTGAGGAGGCCACATTGTTCCCGGCCATAGGTTCAGCTCCCGCGGTAAGTCGAGTAGCTCCACGGCGAGCAAAGCAGCGGCACATGGTAACCCTGCGCCGGATCGCTGATGCGAAAACGCACCGGCACGACATCGAGGAACGCCCGCTCGCCGAAATAGTCACCCAAGTGAAAGGCGAGCTCGTAGTCGCCCGCGGCAATCTCGTCGGGTCCGAGAACCAACTCGTCCGTGCGTCCGTCCGCATTCGTCACGAGCGTCTTGATGATTTCGCCGGAGGGCATCCGCCGCAATTCGATCTTCACCCCCGCGGCGGGAAGGCCGCGCATGGTGTCGAGAACGTGGGTGCTCAGTTTTCCCATAAAATGTCGTGCAGGCGCAGGGCCGCGATTTTGTGGATCTCATCAAGCGCGGCCAATCTCTCGGCCTCCGCATCGTTTTGTAGCCGCAGCGGGAAGGCCTCGAGAATGGCCTCCTTCTTGTTCATCCGCGCGCAAATGATGAAGGGAAATCCGAATTTGTCCCGGTAGGCCGCGTTATGCCGGCGAAAGGATTCCGCCTCGGCCGGCGAAAGGTCGGCCAACCCGGCCGCGGCTTGCTCGCCCTGCGACTCGGCCGTCAGCACGGCCCGGCCGACCAGGTCCGGGTGCGCTTGGATCAGCTCAAGCTTCTCGGCAGCCGGCGCCCCATTGACCTCGGATCGCAGGGCTTGGCGAAGATCGTCCGCCTTGGCAAACGGACGCCCTGCCGCCGCCCGGCGGGCAAAATGCGGGGAGTGTTCATAGACCGGGCCAACCACGCGGACGAATTCCTCCTCCGGAGCGGCGTTTAGTTTCTGCAACTTGCTTGTCATTTGTTTTCCTTGATCCAGGCCATGGCTTTTTCCGCGAGCCGGTCGAAAGCCTCGACGCTCATGGCCAGATGTTCTTCCTTCGTATCTTCGATTTTGTTGTGGCTGATGCCATGCAGGCTTTGCACGAACAGCATGACCGTCGGCACGCCCGCCATGGCCACCTCGGCCGCGTCGTGCAGCGGGCCGGACGGCAGACGATGCGACACGCCGCATGTCTCCCTCACCGCCTCATCGCAGAAATTGATCAGGTCGGAGTTGAATGGCGCCGGCGCGATGTGCCAGAGCCGTTCCCACGAGACGGTGCAACCGCCTTCCGACGCAAATCGTTCGCTGGCCGCCAGCGCCTCGGCATGCATCGCGGCGAGTTGCCCCGCGTCGAGGTGCCGCTGGTCGAGGGTGATGCGGCAGTCCTCGACCACGCTGGTGACAATGCCCGGCTGGGTCGTGCAGGAACCAATGGTGCAAACGCCCATGCCGCTGCTCTTCGCGATGCGGTAGACCTCCTCGCTCATTTTCGCCGCGGCGAGGAAAGCGTCCTTGCGACGATTCATCGGCGTGCTCCCGGAATGCGCCGCCTGGCCGTGGAAAGTGATGGCATGACGCTCGACCCCGAACGTGCCGAGCACAGCGCCAAGCGGCAGGTCGAAGTCCAGCAGCACCGGCCCCTGCTCGATGTGCAACTCGAGGTAGGCTGCGGCATTTTTCAACTCGCAGCCGCAAGTCTTCACGTCCTCGAAGTCGATCCCGACCTCCTTGAGCGCATCCGGCAGCCTGATCCCGTCCTTGTCCACCAATCCCCGGGCCTCGTCCATGTCGAGGTTGCCCGAGCAGGCCGAGGATCCGAACAGACTCTTGCCAAAACGTGCGCCCTCCTCGTCGGCCCAGTCCACCACCCGCACGGTCACCGGCGGACGGCCCTGGTATTGCGCGTTGATCCGCCGTAACACCTCGACCGCGGCCAAGGTATTGAGGCAGCCGTCGAGCCAGCCACCGTTGGGCACGGAATCGAAATGGCCGCCCATGAGCAGCTCCTTCTCACTCTCGCCCCGCAGCGTGGCCCAGAAATTTCCCGCCGCGTCGCAGTGCGTCTCGACCGGCATTCCGTCGAAACGAGAGCGCAGAAACTCCCGCGCCGTCACCCACCGCGGCGTGAAGGCCACACGCTGCGCTCCCTGCTCATCGCCGGTCAAAGCGCGCAATGCTTTGAGTTCCTCAATCGTCCTCCGCGAGTCCGGTCTCGTGCCCATCTGGCGATCTTGCTTGTTGGCCGCGCAAAAAAAAGCGCTTTTTGATCTTGCCGAGGGGGCCGCGAATTCTAACTTGCCCCCAAGTCGCGCGTTCCCCCCCCCTGCAGCGTGCCGACGACAATACCGCGTCGTTATGCCTATCCAACCGCTCCTTGATGCCGGAAAGGTCGCCGCCAACATGGCGGAAATCGAGCCGCGCTACACCTCGCAGGAGGCCCTCATCGAGGCCAACCGCTGCCTCTTCTGCTTCGATGCGCCGTGCATCATGGCTTGCCCCACCGGGATCGATATCCCCTCGTTCATCAAGAAGATCGCCAACCAGAACCTCACGGGCTCGGCCCGCACCATCCTCAGCGCGAATGTCCTCGGCGCCAGTTGCGCCCGCGTCTGTCCGACCCAAGTGCTCTGCGAAGGCGCCTGCGTGGTCCTCGATCTCGAGGGTGACCCGGTGAAAATCGGACGCCTGCAGCGCCACGCCACCGACCACGTCTACGAGAACCAGATCGACGTTCTCCACGCGCCGGCGAAAACCAATGGCCGGAAAGTCGCCGTCCTCGGTGCCGGCCCCGCCGGCCTCGGCTGCGCGGCAGAGTTGGCCCAACTCGGATACGAGGTCACGATCTTCGACAAGAAGAAAGCCGGCGGCGGGCTCAACACCTATGGCATCGCCTACTACAAGATGCGCCCGGAGGTCAGCCTCGAGGAAGTCGCCATGATCGCGCGCCTCGGGGTCAATTTCCGCTACGAGTGCGAGATCGGCCGTGACATTTCCATCGCCGAACTCGAGCGCGACTACGACGCCATCTTTCTCGGCCTCGGGCTCGGCGGGGCCAACCGCCTCGGCATCCCCGGCGAAGATCTTCCCGAGGTGGTCGATGCGCTGGACTTTATCGAGTGGATCCACACCCGCCCGCTCCACGAAGTCCCGGTCGGACGCCGGGTGGCCGTGCTCGGCTGCGGCAACACCGCGATTGACGCGGTGACCCAGTCCCGCCGACTCGGCGCCGCCGCCACCATCATCTACCGCCGCGGCGAGGAGGACATGCCGGCCTACGACTTCGAATACGACTTGGCCAAGGCCGACGGCGCCTCCTTCCTGTTCCACACCATCCCGACGGAAGTTCTCGCGGAAAACGGTCACGTCTGCGCGCTGCGTCTGGCCCGGACCGAAATCCGCGACGGCAGAATGTCCATCATCCCCGGCAGCGAACGGGTCGAGCCTTTCGACCTCGTGCTCAAGGCGGTCGGACAGGAAAAGCAGGCCCAGTTTTTCGAGAAGCTCTTCCCCGGCCTCAAGCTCGACCGCAAGGGCCGCGTCGAGCACGACCCCGCCACCATGCAGACGAGCCATCCGAAGCTTTTTGTCGGCGGCGATTGCGCCAACGGCGGACGCGAGGTGGTCAACGCCGTGGCCGAGGGCAAAAAAGCAGCCCGCGGTATCAACGCCCTGCTGACCTCCCAAACCATCGAGGGCCCCGTCCAACCCTCACGCCTGGGCACCAAGGACGGCGCCATCGGCTCCGGTTTCAACCATCCCATCCGCGTCCCCGAACTCCTCGCCGCAATGGGCAAGTAGCTCGTCACCCGTCACCCGTCACTCGTCACTTCCCATCATGGCTGATCTCTCCATCAACTTCGCCGGAATCAAATCACCGAATCCGTTCTGGGTCGGCAGCGGTCCTCCGGCCAACACCGCCTACCAATGCCACCGGGCCTTTGAGGCCGGCTGGGGCGGCGTGGTTTGGAAGACCATCGGCGACCCTATCGTTAATGTCTCCTCGCGCTACTCCGCCCTCAACCTCGGCGGCCAGCGCATGGTCGGTTTCAACAACATCGAGCTGATCAGCGACCGCTCCCCCGAGACAAACTTCCGCGAAATCAAGGAAGTCAAGGAACGGTGGCCCCACCACGCGGTCATCGCCTCGCTTATGGTCGACACGCGCGAACGTTGGCACGAATTCGTCAAGCGCTCGGCCGACTGCGGGGCCGACGGCATCGAACTCAACTTCGGCTGCCCGCACGGCATGTGCGAAAGAGGCATGGGCTCGGCCGTGGGACAAAACCCCGACGTGGCCGAAACCATTGTCGGCTGGGTCATGGAGGCCGCGGAGATTCCCGTCATCGTCAAGTTAACCCCGAACATCACCAACGTCGTCTACGCCGCCCGCGCAGCCAAGCGCGCCGGGGCCGATGCCATTTCGCTGATCAACACGATCAACAGCATCACCAACGTCAACCTCGACACCCTCACCCCCGAGCCCTACGTCGCCGGGCTCAGCTCGCACGGCGGCTATTGCGGCCCCGCGGTCAAGCCGATCGCCCTGAACATGGTGCAAAGCTGCGCGGCCGACCCCGAGGTCAACCTCCCCATCTCCGGCATCGGCGGCATCGGCAACTGGCGCGACGCCGCCGAGTTCATCGCCCTCGGTTCGCTCAGCCTGCAAGTGTGCACCGCCATCATGCACTACGGTTTCCGCATCGTGGAGGACATGAACGAGGGACTTTCCGATTACCTCGATTCCAAGGGCTACAAAAGCGTGGCCGAGTTCTCCGGTGCGGCCGTGCACAGCCTCTCCGATTGGAAATACCTCGACCTGCATTACAAGCGCGTCGCCCGGATCGATTATGACAAGTGCATCGGCTGCAATCTCTGCTACATCGCCTGCGAGGACGGCGCCCACCAGTGCATCGACCTGGTCGACTCCTCGCCCTACGGCCTCGGCCCCGGCCGCGTCCCCGGCAAACCCGTGCCCAAGATCCGCGAGGAAGACTGCGTCGGCTGCAACCTCTGCTCGATCGTCTGCCCGGTGGACAACTGCATCACCATGGTGCCGATTGATACCGGCCGCGAAAAGATGAGTTGGAACGATTACCAGAACCGCATGGCCAGCGGAGAAATGCAGCCCCTCCCGCCCCACCCGTAACCGGGTTCGTGTCACCCGCGGGGGTTACCTTTGTTTGGCGGGTTCGCTCGTTGCCTGACTCGCGGGGCGCATGGTCCGCCCAAGCCGCATGATTCGGCAGCCACGAAATCCGTCCGGGCTACGATCCGGAACTGTCCTTCGGCGGAGTCCTTGGCGGCCTCCTCTTGGCCACCTGACGTCCTGGCTTGGGGGCGGGTGTAATCGCCGCGGGCCCCGAGGGCGAAGAGGCGTTGTCGTTCTTCTTGTGCAGCCGATCGCTGAGCCATTGGCGCTGCCAATGATTCATCCCGGAATGAAACGGAGCCATACCAAAAGCTACGACACTTTGCCCGCGGCGCAACCGCGACTACTTTTTCCCGAGCAGGCGCGCCGCTTCCTGCATGCAGCGCTTCTCAAAAGCACTGGCGTAACTATCGATCGTGGTTGCTTTGAGCCGCAGCCGTTGCCCCGCGTTGCGCCCTGTGGAGACGGCCGAAAAAACTTCGCCAAGGATGGCTTTCGGCGGAAGGGGTGGGATTGGTCGCCGCGGCGACCTGTCTTCGGCTCGAACTTCGTTCTCATCCCACCGGAAAGTTTCAACCTCGCCTGCGGCGAGAATGGCGGAAGGGGTGGGATTGGTCGCCGCGGCGACCTGTCTTCGGCTCGAACTTCGTTCTCATCCCACCGGAAAGTTTCAACCTCGCCTGCGGCGAGAATGGCGGAAGGGGTGGGATTCGAACCCACGGTGGGTTTAACCCCACGTTCGATTTCGAGTCGAGTGCCTTAAACCAACTCAGCCACCCTTCCTTTTTTGCTCATCAACGACTTGCGACGTGGTTGTGGTCGGAGAGTTGACATTTACACGACTGATTTCTACGGACCCAGGCGCCACGGGAGCAGCAAGAAGGCCGTTTGGGAGCCAATCAATGTTCGGTTTCTCCACCAGCATCGCAAGCAGCGTTACTATGTCCAAAGCTTCAGCTGCGGCAAGGAGAAATGGCCAGTCGGCGCAGGTAGCAGGGCTCGCTGCTGCCGCGGACCTGAGGCGCACCGCAGAGGAGGCACCGGGCCATCCTCCTTAATGGACGACCCCCAAGCCTCACAATGCCTCTCACGGCAGGAGCATCGAATCGGCCTCAGTTTGCATCTGGCAGAAAGTATTTTTGGCGTTCGGCCGGGGTCATCTTCGCGGTGTCGAGCCGCTCGATGTGCCCGTCGGCGAAAAGGCACAGGGTTTTCCCGCCGTGCCGGGGGTCGGGTCTGGGCAGAGTGCACGCCTCCCCTTGCGAAACCCACTCCTGCCCGAAGATCAGCCAACTGCTCCTGATTCTGGAGCCCGTGCTGTCCGCCGCCGAGGCCACAATCACCTTCCGTCTGGGCGAACCGATGCTGGTCACCGGCGTGCCGCCGGGGGAATCCGGCCGGATGATCGCATTATTGGCCCCGAAAAAACCCCACAAGTGCTGCTGGCCCGCTTTGACCATCGGGTCGTAGAAGATCTCCGGCAGCCACGTCTGGCCGGCCTTGAACCTGCCCTTGTCATAGGGCAGGCCGGAATTCTTCCGAAGGAGGTTTTGGAAGAAGACGTAGTTCTCGGGATTGGTCCCGACGCCCCAACCGAGCCTAGCAGAATCGTGCCAGCGGAGGACTGGTGGCCGAGGGCAAGGGGGGCGTCGGGGGCCGGAGTTCTACTCGTTCGGTCGGACGGTGATCGCCACGTTGTCGAGGCTCGGAAAGCCGGTGACAGTCCAGAAGCCCAACTTGACCTGCGTTCCCGCGGGAACGTTGCTGGCGACCAAGGTGTGCGTGCCCGCATTGGTGAAGTCGCCGGCGGCCAAGGGGTAGGCGACGGCGCGCGCGTCATAAATCGCCGCCCCCATGTAAAAATTTTCTCCGTGCCACGAATCCACCACTGCAAAGGTCAGCGTGACTTCGGCTGGAGCCGGCAGAATGCCGACCTCCTGCGTGAAGGCCTGGAACGAAGGTTGTGTCCGACTCAAGGCGGACACATTCGCCACGAAGTTCCCCGCCTGCTTCCGGATCGCGTAGTTGGTCGAACCGCCGTCCGAGGGCGCTGCGCTCCAGCCCGCGGGGACACCGGAATACCAGCCGTCTGACATTTCCTGCAGGCCGGTCAGATCGCTGAAGTCGCCGTTGGTCACAATCAAGGGATCATCCCCGGACTGCGCCATGGCGGACGCGAGGCCGGCGGCGAGAAAGAGGATCGGGAAGGCGATGCTGCGTTTTGTTTTCATTGCAAGTTCACTCTGCGAAAGCCGGGCTTGTGACCGTCTGTTTTACGGCAGCAGCGTGGTATTGAGCCGCAGGAACAGCCTCGAATTCGTGCCGCGTTCGGTGCTGAAGATCTGCCGCGCCGTGCCCGAGGGCACCCCGGATTGATCCGCCGCGTTCGTCTTGGTCACGCCATTCGTGCTCCAAGGCCCGAGGCTCAGGTCGGTCGTGGCTTGCCCGAATACCGTCAGATTCGGGTCGTTGGTGCGCACGATCGCCGTGATGGAAAGGTTGCTGCTCGTCAAGGTGGTGACGGACGGGATGCCGTCGGTGGCCGTGGGACTGCTTGCGCCGCCGATGGCGTAGGCCAGCTGATTGGCGGCGCTGGGGGGCTGTCCATTGAGCCACGTGGAGTAATTGTTGCTCGCCGCACCGGAGACTATCACGGCCAAGTTTGGAGCGTTGGTCATGGCGGCGGTTTTCCCGCCCAACCCGGTCACTGAGTTTGATGCGAAGGAGGCCGAACCCACGGGGCCCGGCAGCACTGCGTATGTTCCATTCGTCGGTGTGCTGGAGAAGGCCACGGCAACGGAGTTGGATTGGATGGAGGCAGTGAGTCCGGTTCGCACGATGATCAGAGCACCTGCAGCAACGGTTGTTGTCCCCACATAGCTGTTGCTGCCGGACATGGTGAGCACACCCGCGCCGGATTTGACCAAGCCGCCCACGTTGCTGCTGTCGATGGCTCCGGCCAGGGTGACGTTGTTCGTGTCGGTGTCCAGCCGGATGGTGCCGGTGCTGTTCTTACAACGGGAACTCCAGTCCGTCCCCGCCGAAGCCGCCGTGTAGCGGATCGTCCCCGTGTTGCCGCCACCGGTCAGGAAGGTGATGTCTCCGCTGCCGAACGCGTTCGCGTTGGAAGCCACCAGCGTCCCGGTATACAGCTGGGTGGCTCCAGTGTAGCTGTTGCTGGCGGTAACCGTGGTGGTTCCGGCGGCCACCTTGACCACCTTCCCGCTGCCGGAAATCGATCCCGTGTGGGTGTAGGCATCACTGCGGTCGAAAACCAGTTCGACACCGCCGCTATCGAGAACGGTGCTTCCCGAAAACGCCCCGGTCGTCCCGGAGTTGCCGATGCGCACCGCGTTGGCGAAAATCGTCAAAGTGCCGCTGAAGTTCGTGCTGTTGCCCGTCAAATAAGTGACGCCCGAGCTGACCTTCGAGAGAAAGCCGCTGCCGGAAATCACGCCTCCGTAGGTGAGTGCATCCGACCGGTCGAAGGCAAGGGTGGCACCGCTGTTGACCAAGGTATCCCCCGAGTAGGAACCGGTTGTCCCGTTATTGCCGATGCGCAAGATCCCCCCGTTGATCGTCAGCCCCCCCGTGGAGGTGACATCCCCCGTGAAGCGCACCTCACCGGAATGCATTTCCAAAGCGCCCTCTCCGGCGATGCTGTTGGACATGATGTATGTCGCGGCGTTGGTCCAAGCGAGACTGGCTCCGTTGGATATGGTCACCGCCGCCTCACCCAGCCGTCCGGCACCGCTGAGCAACAAGGAGCCATTCTGGATGTCGGTATTGCCGGAATAGCTGTTGCTGGCGCCGAGGGCGGCGGTGTTCGTGCCGCTCTTGGTCAGTCCCGCCGTGCCGGCCAAGGTGGCCTCGATGCTGCCGCCCCGGATGTCATAGGCCGTGCCGCTCTTGTCGAAGGTTCCCGTATGCACCCAACCATCGTTGATGGTGAGATTCCCGGAGCGTGTGATCGTGTTGGTTTTCAAGCTCACCCAACCCGCCGAAATGGTCAGGTTGTTGGAATCAACACCGAGCGCGTTGGTGTTGCTGATGTAGAAAGTCTGAGTGCCATACCACCCCGCCGTGCCGGAGATGGTGATGTCCCCCGTGAAGGAATTGGAGGAGGTGATCTGCCCGCCACCCGTCACGTTCAGGCCGCCGCTGCCCGAAAGCGGCACCTCCAAGGAACCACCGTCGAACTCGAACGCGCCACCGTTGTTGACCAGCGAACCCGGATTGTTGGTGTCGCCGCTGATCAGCCGTGCATTTTCCCCAGTCATCGTGATGGTTCCGGTGCGGGTCTGTTGGTTGCGCAGATCAATCGTGGCCAAGCCTGCTCCGGTGCCATTGATGGTGATCGTCCCAGCCGGATCACCCAGGGCTCCGCCCGCAACGACGAAGAGCTTGCCGCCGGTGACTTCGGTGCCTCCGGTGTAAGTATTGGTTCCACTCAAGGTCAGCCCTCCCGTGCCCGCATTGACCGTCACCTTGCCGCTTCCGGAAAGCGCTGAAGTAATCTCCGAAATGCCGGAGGCCGCGCTGTAGTTCAGCGCATGGACCACTCCGGCGACCGGTGTGACCGAAACGTTGTCGTAGGCCGCATAGCCTCCGCCGTCGTTGCGCAGCCAGACACCGACTGTCCCGGTCCCCGCCACAAAATCCAGGGTGTAACTGCCGAACACCGCATCGCTGGGCCGGTAATCGAAACTGGCGCTGTTGTAATTCGCGAGCGCCTCCTGCCGGAGCGAGAGAATCCCGAAGGTTGCCCCCTGCCCGGATTTGCTCCCGGCCAGGAACGTCAAGCGATAGGCTGAACCGTTCGTGACGGTCACGTTCTGCTGGAGCAGATTGTAGGCGCCTCCGCCGGCAAACGCATAGTTGTTCGAGGCCGCACTCGTGTCGGTCGGACCATTCGCGTTTATGCCGAAGGTGGAGTTGGTGCCCCCGAAGCTGTTCGTCGTCCAATTGGTGAGACCATCAGCAAACGTGCCGTTGGTGATCAGCTCCTGCGCCTGCGCCGGTGCAACAGCAGCGATCGAGGTGGCAAGGCCCAAAAGGGCGCAGAGGCGGTAACAGCGGAGGGGGGATTTCATAGGGGATGGTAGTGTTGAAGTTTCAGACAAAGCAGGACAATTGGCACTCGTGCGGAAAAACATTCTTAATTCAATTTACCCGTAGTGGAGAAATCCGCCTGCAGAAGTCTGCCAAAAGCCAGGAGATCGTTGCCAAAACCGTTCTCCCGAACCGTGCAGGCGCAGAAGAGCCACCCCCGAAGGTCCGGAGCGAGACGTCACATTGCGGCTGTCCATGGCCGTGCGCCTTCTAGCGGCGCGCGGACCGATGGGCACCAGCCACGCGCAAGATGCGGAGAGATGCCGGCCATAGCAGAACCCCCAACAATCCCGCTACGGCCAGCAAAGTCGAGGGCTCGGGGATGGCCGTGATGGTGAAGGTGCTGCCGTTCCAAGCGGAAGTGAAGCCACCCGACGTGCTGTTGATATCGAAATAGGTGCTGGTGAAGGCTGTGCCAGTGTAAGAGGTGGGAATAACCGATGTTAGATTGTCGCCCAAGACCAGCGTATTGCCGGCAAAGAAATTGTTGACCGTGAGCTTGAAGGCCGGCGCCCCTACGGCAGTGCCGAAGGTCAGGTTGCCCGCAACGCCGCTGCCGAAGTCGAGGAAGGACGCCGCGGTCAGAGTAGGCGCACCGAACGTCTCACTCACCCCGCTGCCGCGCAGGATGGTCCCGCCGGAAAGCGTCACGGACGCACTGTCGCTGACCTGGCCGCTTTGCGAGATGAGAAGGGTGGCGTTGGTCACCGAGACGCTTGCCGTGGACCCCAGGGAGGAGCCCGCCGAGCTGTTGAGGTTGAGCACACCTTGAGTGACGGCGGTGGCCCCGCTGTAGCTGTTCGATCCGGAGAGCGTCGCGGTGCCGGCGCCGCTTTTGGCGAGTCCTGCCGTGCCGGCCAGGCCTGCGGTGATCGTTCCGCCTTGGATGTCATAATCCGTGCCGCTTTTGCTGAAAGTGCCGTTGGCCACCGTTCCACCGCTGACCGTGAGATTGCCACTGCGCGTGATGGTGTTGCTGTAAAGATTAAGGTTGCCCCCGTTTACCGTGAGATCACCCGAGGCCGCGCCCAAGGCGTGCGCACTCTCCGCGAAGAACTGGCCGGTGCCATACCATCCCGCCGTGGCCGAGATGACCGTCGCCCCGGTGTAGGAGTTCGATGCGGTGATCCGACCGCCCCCGGTGATATTCATTCCGCCGCTGCCCGAAACCGCCACTTCCAGAGAACCGCCGCCGAAGGCGAAAGCACCGCCGTTGTTGACGATCGAGCCCAGTCCGTTGCCGCTGATGATCCGTGCGTCTTGATTGGTCATCGTGATCGCGCCCGTGCGGGTCTGCTCGCTGCGCAGATCCAAAACAACAAACGTTGACCCGCTGCCGGAACCATTGACGGTGACGGCACCGCCTGCATCTCCCAAGGTTCCGCTGACTTGGAGGGCGCCCGCACTGATTGTTGTGTTTCCGGTGTAGGTGTTGCTGGCGTTGAGGCTCGCTCCGTTGGTGCTGCTCTTGGTCAGACCTGCCGCGCCGGCCAAAACCACGTTGATATTGCCGCCTTGGATGTCGTAGTCCGATCCGCTTTTGCTGAAGGTTCCCACCTGCACCGTTCCGCCGCTGATCGTGAGGTTGCCGCTGCGGGTGATGGTGTTGCTCTGCAGGTTGAGGATTCCGCCCGACATCGTCAGGTCGCCCGAGGCTGCTCCCAATCCGTGGGCGCTCACGACAAAAAGCGAGTTGGCTCCATACCAACCCGTTGTTCCCGAGATGGTCGTCGCGCCGGTGTAGGAGTTGGACGCATTGAGCGATCCGCCGCCGGTGACATCAAGTCCGCCAGTGCCGGAGATGGACGCGCTGATCAAGCCGCCCCCGAACTGCAAGGCACCGCCATTGTTGACGATCGAGCCCGGGTTGTTGGTGTCGCCGCTGAGGATACGCGCATCCTGCCCGATCATCGTGATGGTGCCCGTGCGGGTCTGCGCGTTGCGCAGGTCCAGGACGGCGTTGCTCACCGTCACCGTCCCGGCCGCATCACCCAAGTTTCCGCTGCCAGCGACAAAAAGCGTGCCGCCGCTGACCACCGTGCCGCCGCTGTAGGTATTGCTGCCTCTCAGGGTCAAGAAATTGGTGCCCGTCTTGACCAATCCGCCCGAACCGGTGATGACGCCTTGATATTCCCTCCCCGTGGTCATCGACGCGGTGAGGGTGTTGGTGCCGAGGGCAATCGTGCCGCCCGTGCCACCCACGTTCGCTGCCGTGAGGTTGTTGCCGCCGAGATCGAGGGTTCCCCCGTTGACGGTCAGGTTTCCGGAACCCAGCGCATTGACATTGGAAAGAGCCAGTGTGCCGTTGCTCAGCGTGGTGCCGCCGCTGTAGCTGTTGCTCGCGCTCAAGACCAACGTGCCGGAACCGCTCTTGGCCAAACCGGTCGTGCCGGCCAAGGTGTTGCTCACGCTGGCGATCGCGTTGCTGACCGACCATGTTGTGTTGGTCATGGTGATGGTTCCGCCGGTGAAGGCATAATCCCCTCCGGCAACATCGATCCTCCCGACGGTCACCCCGTCGGACGCGACGGTCACGTTGGTCCCCGCCGCCGCGTTGGTGAACTGCGCCACCACCGGCTTGGCATTGCTATAAGTCGTCGCCGTGTTGTCGAAATTGTCGAGCCACCCCCCGCCGCCGTTGGTCCACACACCGGAAACACCGCCGTTCCACAAATACGTCGTGGCCGAATCAAGAATGGAAACGCCGGTCAGGCCCGGGGCGGTAGCGCCGTTGACGTTCCAAAAAGAAGTTGTCACCGACGTTCCGGTATCCACACCCCTGACAGTAATGGTGTAAGTGCTACCGTTGGCGCTGTAGGAGTTATACGAAACATTCGTGCCGTAGTAGATGGCGGCATATGCAGATGAGCTGCCCGAGAGCGTTGCCAGCGTGAAGGTCAGCTGGATATCGGACGTCACATTAACGGTGCCGACATTTTGTTCGAAGGGGGGCCAGGCAGCCCCGAGTGTCTGAAGGTTCGCGTAGTAGGTTCCGCCGGAAAGCAAGACCGTGTAGGCGTTGGCCGGAGTTGTCCCGGTCGACCATCCCGCCGGAATACCGCCATACCAACCGCCGCCGTTGTCGGTAAGCCCTGTCAGATTAGTGAACGAGCCGTTCGTGACACTGAGCGTGCCGGCGCGTGCGGAAGCCGGCAAATAAGCAACGACCGCACACAGCAAGACCAAGGGTAAAAGGTGGAGGGAAATTTTCATAGAGGGCTTGAGATAAAGAAAATAAACGAGCACATCAGCACCTGCTACGAATATCCTGCCAAAGTGTAGCAGTTTCCTGCCAACACCGGAGGCACACAGTTACGGCGTCGCCTGCTTACGGCGCAACGCTCGGCGGAGCACGGCAGCCGCCACCAGCAAGCCGGCAGCAGCCCAGGTGCCCGGCTCGGGCACGGCTGCACCACCCCCGGAGTAGTTCAGAAAAAGATCGTTGTTTCCCTCCAGCGCAAGACTGAAAAGCCCCGTGGCACCGGTGAACCCTCCTGTCCCGTTGACCGCAGCAGTGTTGATGTTGAAAAGGTTCGTGTTGAACGTTCCCGTGAGTCCGCCCGAGGCCAGGATTTTCCAGGAGTAGTTCTGCGTCGCATCGAAACCAGCCACGATACCTGTTGTGTCAGGCAACCCCGAAAGCGACCACAGGTTGATGTTGAACTTGTTGGTCGAACTGAGCCCGTTGATATCCCACGTGCCCGCGGTCACATCGATCAGATCCCACGTGTTGGTCTGCCCGGCGGAGCCACTAAGACCGAATATTTGCCAGTTGTAATTACCTCCGCCCGCCCAAGTGAGGCCATTGGTGATGGTCAGGGTGCCGGGAGAATTGCCAGGAGCGATGGTGCCGCCGGAAAGGATCGTTGTTTTGCCCAACGTTCCACTGCCGGCCAGACTCGCGCCGCTGGCCACGCTGACGTTGGTGCTGGCCAAGGAGCCGTTGACCACGAGACGGCCAGCTTCGATGGAAGTGTCTCCCGCGTAGCTATTCGATCCGGAGAGTGTCGCGGTGCCTCCCCCGCTTTTGGTCAGTCCTGCCGTGCCGGCGAGGACTGTCCAGATCGCGCCGCCTTGGATGTCATAGTTATACCCCCCGCTCTTGCAGATCGTTCCGGTGTGCACAGAGCCCCCGGAGATCCTCACATTTCCGGAACGCGTGACCGTGTTGCTCACCAGGTCGACCGTTCCGCCCGCGATGGTAAGATCCGGACTGCAGGGAAAGGCAGCTTCACTGACCTGGCTTTTCGGGGGGAAGCGTAACCCACTTGGGGTCGGCGAGCGTCTTGTTCCAGTGGGTGAATTCCTTCTCGAGCGAGGTGGCGATGTCGGGGTGTTCGACGAGGAGGTTCTTCTTCTCGGAAGGATCCTCCACGACGTTGAAGAGAGCAATCCCGCCTTTTCGGTGGGGGGCGGAAATCCACTTCCATGGTCCGCGGCGCACCGCCGCCTCCCGACACCAGTGCGTGTAGAATCGCCAGTAGAGCGCGCGGTCGGGGCCTGTCTTTGAGACGACCGGCTCGAGGTAGGGCCACAGATCCACGCCGTCCGCCCCCTTCATGGGCGGCGCCCCGGCCGCGGAGAGGAAGGTGGGCGTGAGATCGAGGGTGCTCACGGGCCACGTCACCACCGTGTCAGTCGGTAGTCGGCCCGGCCAGCTCATGAGAAAAGGAACACGGATGCCGCCCTCGAGGAGCGTGCCTTTGCAGCCGTGGAGAGGGCCATTGCTCGACGCGTTCTGTCCGACTTTGATCGGGGTCACGTTCTGCGAGTCGTATTCCGGCGCCCCGTTGTCGCTGAGGAAAACCACGATGGTGTTGTCCGCCAAGCCGGACTCCGCAAGCCGGGCCATGACTTCACCGACCGCTGTATCGACGCTCGAAATCATGGCGCAGGCGGTGCGGCGGTGGACATCTTCGATGTCTTGGTATGGCTCGAGATAGCGCGCCGGCACCTCGAGCGGCCAATGCGGCGGGTAATACGAGAGATAAAGGAAGAAAGGGCGCTCGTCCTTTTGCCCGAGAAACTCGAAGGCTTTGCGGGTGAAGACATCGACCAGGTATTCCTCCGGATCGAGCGGGATCACCTCGTCGCGCTCGTTGCGGAAAAGCGTGTGCCGTCCATCGGTGGCGTATTGGAAGCCCATGCCCTCGCGGAAATAGGCGCACCACTCGAAGCCCTTGTTGAAGGGCTGGGTCTCCGCCGGCTCGCCGAGGTGCCACTTGCCGACAATACCCGTGCGATAACCCGCCCGGCGCAATTCCTCCGGCAAGGTCGGGACGTCCGACGGCAGTTGATAGGTCTTGTAGTATTTCTCGTCGACTTGGCATTCGAGCCCGTATCGCTGCTGGTGCCGCCCGAGGATGATTCCCGCGCGCGAAGGGACGCATTGCGGCGCGGTAACGTAGCCGTTGTCGAAGCGAACTCCCGCCGCGGCCAAGCGGTCGATGTGCGGCGTCTTCACCTCGGGGTTGCCGTTATAACCCGTGTCCCCCCACCCTTGGTCGTCGGTCATGATGACGATGATGTTCGGACGGGCGGCGAGTTCTTCGGCCGTGCAGAAACCAGTCACGGGGAGCAAAGGCATCGTCACCATTCCAGCGGCGCGGAGGACACCGGCCCGGAATGCACTGCTGATCAGTCGAGAGAAACGCATGAGTCAAATTATGCAGCCCCGTCGCTCTTACGCGGCGACGATCCTGCCATAAAAATGGATAATCGTGCCACCCGGCAGACTCCTGCTTCCGGGAACCGGCGGAATGCGGGGGGCATCGGCCATAAGTTACCGGCTTAGCGCATGCAGGCACGACCAGAGGTCCCTGCCGGGAAGCGGAATGCGGCGTGCGCGTCTTTTGCGGACCTCATCATCTGGTGTTGACCCGGATGTTCATGAATCCCCTCTCGTCGTCTATCGGAATACGGGCACGCCACTGCTCGACGCCTCCTTGTGTGCCGATCAACTGAAGATCGAGCACTTCAGACCAGTCCGGGGTTTCTTCCAAACGAGCCCGCCAAACCGGCGTGATGTCGATATCCGGCTTGGCCGTGTCGCGGTAATAAAACATTTCCATATGGCTGCCCGCCGACACGGCGAAGTGCGGCAAGCCCCGATGCTCGCCGGGATACAGCCCTGAGCCCTCGTTACGCGTGGGGTCGAGGTTGAAGGCATATTTCAAAAGATTGGGAATGCCATCGCCCGCGGGCGCAGCGGTCATGGCGGCATCGGCGCCGGCCAGTCCATACTGCTGCAGCCAACCGGAGAAGCTTTGCGCTGCAGCAGCGACGACCAGGTCGAGCGATGCGGGGCCGATTTCACACCATGCGCGGCGCATCCCTCCGATATCCATGGCCGCGTCTTGGCCGATCGGAGAAAACTCCGCCGGATCAACCGCGCCGGTGATGAGCCTGTATCGTCCGACCGGTGTGGCCGAGTGCAGGTTTTGCACCTGCGCGGCATGGAAACCTCCCGTGACCACGCCGGCCACGGTGAGACCGGAGCCCGACGCGAGGAACCAACCAGAGCCCGGATCGAACGCGAGGTTGCGACCGACCACGCCAGAGCCGCCGAGGGCGGCGCCGGGACGCACGACCACATCGCCGAGGATGCTGCTGTGATCACCGTCGACGATAAGACGCCCGGATTCGACGATGGCGGGTCCGCTGTAATTGTTGCTCCCGGAAAGAACCAGCGCTCCCCCGCCAGATTTGGTCAGCCCGCCGGATCCCAGCAGGGAACTGGCCACGGTCACACTGGAGCCGGCGGCCACCGACCACGCGGTGTTGCTCACCGTGATGCTGCCACCGGCAATGTCATAGTGCCCTCCGGAGACAAGCACATCCGAGGTGACTACTCCCCCGGAGCCAACCGTTACGCTGGTTCCCACTGCGGAGTTGGTGAAGTGTGCGATGACCGGCTTGGCATTGCTCCAAGTCGCGGCGGCCCCGTCCAAGTTGTCCGACCATCCACCGCCGCCATCGACCCACACACCGCCAACGCCGCCACTCCAAACGAACGCACTTTCGGAAAATTGAAGCCCGACCCCGGTGAGACCCATGGCCGGCGATTTGGCAACTCCCCAAAAAGCGATCTCCAGCGGGGTGCCGGGCGCGACGCCCTTGACGGTATGGGTGAATGTCCCCGCGTTGGTGAAACTGGCATTGCCCAAATTCACGCGGCCCGGCCCGTAGATCGCGACTCCCACAGTGGAGGATCCGGACTGCAGATTAGCCAAGGTGAAATTCAGGCGGACATCGGTAGTCACCTCGACCGTGCCGACATCCTGCGTCATGGGCCGGAAGGGGCCGGCGGAAGTGATTTCCCCCAGATTGGCATAAGCCACACCCCCGAAGGCCCCGACCGCATAGGCGGAAGTTGTTCCTCCCGACCAACCGGGGGGGAATCCTCCTGACCAACCAGGCGAGGTGTTGCTCATCCCCGTCCGGTCGCTGAAGTCGCCATTGACCACGGTCTGACCGGAGGCCGGCGGCTGATAATCCGTGGAGGGAACAGTCGCCGGGTTCTCGACGACGAGAAGACTGGCGGATGGCGCGATGGTCAGTGATCCCGGCAGGTCGTGACCGGTGATGGACCCATCGAGGGGATTGTAAACGGCCACACGGCCCGAGGCGCCACCGGCGAGCGTCAAGGTCGGCGCGGACATCGTCATGCCGTTGTTGACCAAATAGGTAATGCGCCGACCGTCCCGGACAAAGCGCGCGGAGAAGAACTCCTGCGTCGTTCCCTCTTCGACAGGCGGCTGAATGCGAACGGAGAAATCCGGCGGCACGACCGGCCCGAGTTCGGTCACGAGGTTAGCCACCGTGACCACAGACTGGCTGGCATACAAAGAGGCGACCGTGGCATGCTCGGACACCGAGTCGCCCAGCACGGGCTTGCTTTCGACAAGGACAACCTTGCCTCCGGCCTGCCGGAACTGCTCCAACTTTTGCGCCACAGGGAGCGGGAGAAGTTCGACGCGGGGTAAGAGAACGGTGGAGTAGCGGTGCGAGCCGACAACGAGCACGCCGCCCTCGACCACGGCATTGCGGATCCAGTCGCCG
>Ga0247834_1000292_pt1 | contig 97792 bp, 110 predicted proteins | sample LaCruzMarch2015__8_FD_187118 | JGI IMG/M metagenome (GOLD analysis project Ga0247834, IMG submission 187118) | Freshwater microbial communities from meromictic Lake La Cruz, Castile-La Mancha, Spain - LaCruzMarch2015_12m | ecosystem: Environmental > Aquatic > Freshwater > Lake | place: Spain...
ATACTGTTCATAGAAGTCAGCCAAAGTCAGATGAGATAATTTATGACGCAGACCAATATGTGCTGTGGTCGCCTGTGGGTATTGGGGGCGATGATCGTTGTGGCGTGTTTATAATCCTCAATCTCATCATGCACGGTTATAAGCCTCATGTACTATTTACTTGGAATGAGGAAACTGGGGGCTACGGGGCTAAAGCTGCGGCTTCTCATATACATCCGAAGCTAGACTTCATGATTCAGTTTGACCGCAGAGGTTCAGGTCAATCTGTATACTATGACTTAGATCATCTTGAATTTGAGACTTACATCAACTCTTTTGGTTTTGATACTCAATGGGGAACATACACAGATATATGTGAACTAGCCCCTGAGTGGAAGTGTGCAGCAGTAAATCTATCTGCGGGCTATGAGCGAGAGCATACATCGAGCGAAACAATATATCTAAAAGTATTAAATGACACTCTGCTCAAAGCGGCAAAGATATTGGACGCATATAGAATTGAGCCACGTGCTTTTGAATATAAGGAGAAGATTAGTTACTCAAAAGCCTCTAGTTCTGATACAGAGTACGTATGGAACATAGCTACAAGTTCTTCAAAAAAGAATGATTCATGGGACTCGTATCCATGCTATGGCTGCAGCAAAGTTTACAAATGGAGCAACTTAAATGAGATGGGATTATGTGATGCCTGTGAGGATTATCGCTTAAATAAAAAGCCTTCATTTTACAATAAATTATCTAGGGGGACTTTCTCTGTATGATAGAATTAAACGTAGAATTGCAACATGAATTCAAAAAAATGTTATCTCATAATTCTTACGTAGCAGAGCACGGAGTTCCTTATAGTATCTTTAATCTATATAAAGAGAACAAAGAGCATTTATATAAAAAGCTAGGCGATTTTTCTGTAAGAAAAAAAATCTATATTGATAGAAGTAGAGACTCTGCCTATAAGAGCCAAGTCCTAGCTGAGTTCCTAAAAAAAGTTGAGGGTTATGGCATTGAATATTTAGGAAGTTTCTTTCGTGAAATGTCACATGTTTCTGGTGAAGAGTTTGCGGCTAATAAATTTAGAGGTATGAAGCTAACTAGATTCATGAAAGACTTACTGCACAATAGTTATCTAGCTACTCAAATTGAGAATGAATATTCTAGACAATTAATGAAGCTCAAGCCTACCCAAGGAAATCTTGTGCTCTCCGTTCATCCTATTGATTACATCACAATGTCAGAGAGTGGTTATAACTGGGATTCATGTCAGACTATTAATGGTGACTATGCGGCAGGTACTGTGGCTCTTATGTCAGATGATTGTACGCTTGTTGCATATATAACAGGAGAAAATAAAAAGGATTTAAGTTGTGGACACTGGTGGCCTAAGAAGTGGCGATGTCTAGTTCATGTAAGTAGAGATCATAATACGTTTGTATTCAATAGACAGTACCCATATCACTCAGCAGACTTAGATGAGCAACTTGCTCTTTTCATAAAAGAGATCTGGTCCGATAAAGATTTTTCACATTTTGCAGAAGATGCAGATAGAGAGTGTATATATAAAAATGATGACTCTGTTCATTATGATGATTTAGATACTCACGCAGCAAGAGTCTTATCAACAAGTTCAAATCTTGAAAATGTACAGATTTTAACTGGCGAAGCTGTGCCATGCTTTTATTGTCAATCTAGCAGTATAATTGAAGCAGATAAATTTCTCTGCGATCAATGTGAGTATAGATACGTAGATTGTGATGATTGTGGGCTTACTATTAGCGAAGATGATTCTGTATATTTAGATGATACTTTGGGTGGCTATACTTTATGTGAGAGTTGCGCTGAACTTCGCGAACAAGAGCAAGAAGAAGCAGAACGAGAGGAAGTTACTGTCTGATGAAAGTAGACCAAATATTTAAACAGAATATAAAAAACATACTCACGAATGGTTCTGTGGATAAAAATCCACGAGCTGTATGGGCTGACGGAACACCTGCGCATAGTTACTTTATAACGCAGGTGTTTGAAACATATGATTTAACACTCAAAGAATTTCCTATTACATCACTGCGCAAGATACCTTGGAAGAGTGCCATCAAAGAAATCTTTTGGATTTATCAAGATCAGTCTAATGACCTTAACTTACTCAGAGAAAAGTATGGTATATATTGGTGGGACTTGTGGGAGTCTAAGCAGATGCCAAATACTATTGGTAAGCGCTACGGTCATACAATTAAAAAGCACAATCAAATTAATAACCTTATACAGGGTATTAAGAACGATCCCTATGGGCGTCGCCATATTATGACGCTGTGGGACTGGGATGATTTTAGAAGTAGCGATGGACTATTCCCTTGTGCTTATGAAACACTATGGGCTGTGCGCGACAGGTACTTGGACTGCACTCTAGTGCAAAGATCGAATGATTTTTTAGTGGCCCACCACATCAATAAGATTCAATATGTCGCTTTACAAATGATGGTGGCCGCAGAATGTGGGTTGAGCGTAGGAAAATTCTCGCATTTTGTAAACAATCTGCACATTTATGACAGGCACGTGGAGGCCGCCAAGGCTTTGTTGGACTTACCAGATCCATATGAGCAGCCAATACTATCTTTTGATACATCTGTGCCATTTATAAGCGCCTCAATAGAAAATTTTAACCTCATCAAGTATGACCCCATGCTGCTTGACCTTAAATTAGAGCTAGCTGTGTAGCGTCTGTCGCGTTAGACGGCAGTATTTTGCACATATATACAATTTAATTTACCCCAAAGTTATTTTTTAAAATCTTCATATCATTTTTCCCCAAATTAAGAGTCCTTATTTTCATTTAGAAAAGAGGACTTTATATAATGGGGGGTTATGATGAAACAGAATATACTAAACGGAGCTGCAGCCGTAATAGGTGCACTTGTGTCATACTTTTTTGGGGGGTGGACTCCGTTGCTTGGCCTCTTCTTCTTTGTGATTGTGCTCGATTATATGTCGGGGCTGGGTGCGGCTGTCATCAGTGGACAGGGCCTATCTTCTTCAATAGGGTTTAAGGGATTAATTAAAAAATTTGCTATTGTTGCAGTAGTTGCATTGTCACATCAGCTAGACTTAGTGCTTGGAACGAGTGTAATTTTATATGGCTCTATCTATTTCTTTATATGTAATGAATTAATAAGTATAGTAGAAAATTATGGAAGAATGGGTTTACCACTTCCACCGCAATTAAAAAGAATAATACATGTTTTGAAGCAGAAAGGAGAATAAGGTGAAGTATAAAATTTGGAATGGAACAGATACTCTAATAACTCCCATTGGTGAAGTTCTTACAGCAGAACAGGTAAAAGCAAAGTATCCTGCAGCAGCTATGAATAATATGAAATATATCATATGTGACGCCCCAATCTCATTAGGTGTATTTATGGAATTTTATCAGACAAAAGATATGTATAAAAGATTAGGTGCACCAATTACAGATGGTATGACAGATCAAGAAGTACTTGATGCTATTTCTTATTTTGAAGAAAATCCCCCAGCCCCTGAACCAAGTGCTGAAGAAAGAATTGCGGCATCTCTAGAGTTTCAATCTATGATGATGTTATAGGAGGATTTATATGGATTTTGAAATGATTAAAAGAAACTATGATAGAAAACTATGGAACAAAATAATGGTTGGCAAGGCCGTTGAGAAAGGCGTAATTACTGCGTCCCAGTATCAAGAGATAACAGGCGAAGCTTATGTATCTTAGACCAGAAGATTTAGACCTACTAATCGAGGTAGGTAAAGCACCTTCTCAAATAAAACCAGATGATGCTATATATTATCAGAATTGTCTTTTTGCTGGCTTAGACAAAGCTAATAAGTATTGGCCTATAGGTCATGTTATAAAGGATGGTAAATATTACCAGAAGTATTATAAAGAACTTCCATGGTCAGCCTTTATCATTCCTTTTGAAGGTAGACCCTATGTGGGTCAAATTCAGGGGACAGATTATAAGCTAGCATTTCTTTCGACACCTGGGATTAAGAAAGATGGAAAAGTATTTATAAATTCAAAGGCAGAAAACACAGCGCCTGATATATTGAGAGCCACAAAACGTTCTGCTATAGGAGTGCTTCCTGATGGAACTATTCGCTTATATACAACACACGATAATATAACACTCACAGAGCTAGCTAATAGAATGTCAGATTGTATAGATATTCTGAACCTAGATGGGGGCGGATCTGTCAGCCCAACAAGTGGATGGGAACGCCCTACTTCATCAGCACTAATAGTGCGGAAAGGACTACCCATGACAATAAAACATTTTGAAACATATGATAGACTCACATCGCCTTTTGCTGAGCGCGTTCATCCTATTACAGGGAAAAAGCATTTTCATACAGGAATAGATCTTGTAAAACAACATAAAGGTGAAGTATATGCAACAGCTCCTGGTGACGTGCTTTTTGCAGCGTTTGCACAAACAGGCACTGGCTTAGGCGGATTTGGCAATACTGTGTGCGTCCTTGACAAGAACAAACATGTTCATATTTATGCTCACTTAGATAGTATTGTTGCTCGCCTAGATCAAAAAGTAGATAAGGGTACATTGCTAGGCTATCAGGGCAATACAGGCCAATCTGCTGGGTCCCATCTTCATTATGAAATACGGTCGAAGTCAAGTCCTAGTTTTGGCTGGAAATTTCATGTAGACCCTCTTAAATACTTGGACAAATATTGGGCCGAAGTTGAGGCAGAAGAAGCAGCCAAGAAAAAAGATTGGCGCCAAGATGGGTTAGAATTCTTGCAAAAAAACTACGGTATTTCTGCTGATTGGAAAGCAACAGACCCAGTTGATATGGGAACTCTAGGAATCATTTTGAGTAGGAGGAAATAATTTATATGCAAAATCGCCTAAAAAATTATGGCCTTTGGACATCTCTAGCCGCACTCGTATTTATGATTCTTCAGAATTCTGGTGTAAATATTTTACCAGAAGATTGGAACTCTTATGTAAATTCAATTTTAGGTATTTTAATTTTACTAGGAATTGTTAATAATCCAGATACAGAAAACCATGGATTTCAAGACGATAAAGCCCCTTAATAGGGGCTTTATTTTTTTCTTGACAGATGCCCTAAATTATGGTATAATTATATTATATAAAAGAAAAAGGTGATATGTATGAGAAACTTTACCATTTCCAAATTTTTATGCACAGTATGTAGTAATGAAACATTTCTTCCACGTAAAGCTTCTCAGCAACGCGAACGAAATCATTTAAAGAAGATTTATTGTATTAAATGTCGAGATGAAATAAATCATATCGAAAAGAGGGAATTTGATTGGGAGGCAAAAAGCGTATGAGGCGTAGATTCTATTATGATAAAGATATGGGTGTTGCACGAGTAGTTCTAAATAAAAAAGGCATTACAGCGTGGGGTGTTGCGCGACTACATCCAGATGACCAAGATTATGGAAGCGAATACACAGGCTTAGGAATCGCTGAGATGCGTGCACAAAAAGATTTTTTACAAAAGCGTGCAAGGCTTAAGCGAAAAGAATATAAGCGATTGCTAGCTAGGGCTGAATATTATAAAAGCCTATATGAATCAGATTTTGAGCGAGCTAAAGAATTAGATGAGGCTATTGGACAATTTATTCAGGACAAGGCTGATCTACATCAAAAACTTAGAAATCCACAAAAACGCACAGAATGGAAATCATTGCCAGATAATTTTTTTGATGGAGCTGAATTAGATGGAAACACTGCTAGAGCGCTGGAGTAAGGCTGAAGAAGAAATGAAAGTCTACGATACACAACTACAAAGAATTTCACAAACACCCCTATTTCAAGATATGCTACTTAATAAAGCCCCAAAAATTTCAGACCCTAAATCACAACTATTCAACAATCTGCCCAAGGTGGTGCGTCGAACTCGTGTTTCAAATAGAAAAACTAAAAAATAAAACTTATATTGTCTATAATAAAAATTATAGATTTAAAGAAGATTGGACATTACAAGCCCACTTATTAGGAATTAATAAAGCTCTCGATTGGATTGCGTTCGTTGATACAGCTTATCCTCAGCAAGTTAAAGTTAATAGAGAAACTTATATATGTGATATTGATAAAGTTTTTCGTGGGCAAGCAGGACTCCGCCTAGAGTTTTTAAATGAAGAGTCGGCCCAAAACTATTGTAATAAACTGAATGAGGTATACGCAAAATGAAAACAATAGTTCTTGTAACAGGTGGTTTTGACCCTATTCATTCGGGACATATAGCTTATTTCAATGCGGCAAAAGCATTGGGAGACTTTTTAGTAGTTGGAATAAATAGTGATGAATGGCTTACACGAAAAAAGGGTAAGCCTTTTTTAACTTGGGATGAGCGAGAATCTGTTATTTCTAATTTAAGAATGGTTGATTTGGTTTTACATTTTGACGATACAGATAATTCAGCAAAAGATGCTATTATAAAGGTAAGAAAACTATTTACAACTAAGCACATTATATTCGCCAATGGTGGCGATCGAACAAAAGATAATATACCAGAAATGTCAATAAAAGACGATAATTTAACTTTTAAGTTTGCAGTTGGTGGAGACTACAAGAAGAATAGTTCAAGTTGGATTCTGGAGAAATGGAGTGCTAAATGATTAATCTAGATTGGGTTTATATAATTTGTTCTGAAAAATTTGAAAAAGAACGATACGATAATTGGGCTAATTGGCTATCAACTAATAGTATAAAAGGCAGCATTGAGTTTTATAAATGGGGCACTGAGCTATCAGAAGATGAAGTAAATCAATACGTAGTAAGAGATGGGACATTAGAATCATTATATCCATGGAGAACTGGCTACCCAATTAGAAATTCAGAAGCTTCTATTGCAATAAATTTTTTAAAGGTATTTGAAGATGCATATAATAAGAGCTATGATAAAATTTTAATTTTAGAAAGTGATGTAATTCTTCACCCTAATTTTATTTTAATTATGAATGAAATTATGAGGACAGTCCAAGACGTTGACTTTAATTGCATTTCTATTGGTTGTGGTATGGGGCTTAGATTGCAGTCAGATGGTCAGCAAGTTATATTATCCCCAGTTGATCAATTTAGATGCGCTGATAGTCTAATATTCAATCGAACAGCTATAAAACATTTTCATGAGAACTTGAAGCAAATTAAATTACCTATTGATGAAGAATTTACAAATGCAGTAAGAAATAATAAAGTTGCAGTATTTTGGCTTGAGCCCCCAATCGCAATTCAAGGCTCGCAAGTTATTGGAAATGAAAGCTCTGTTCAATATGGAAATCCCTATAACTTACAAGTGCCTTGGAGATAAACATGAACATACAACCTTTTATATTTAATTGGCGAGGCCAATATGAAAAAACTTGTAAAATTGAATCTGATTTAAAGAATATTTTTGATAAGGTAACTGTCATAAATAGCGATGATAATAATAAAAAAGACGAATGGGTAAATATAGGTGAAGAATCTTACTTTGCTCATCAATTTTTAAAAGCAATTGAATTATTTGATGGAGATATATTTTTTCATATTCAAGGTGATATTACTTTTGATAAGTGGCAGGATTTAGTAAAAGATGGAATAAAATATTTTGATGAATTTGGATGGGGTATTTATGCGCCCAACGTAGACTATACTTGGTACAGCGCAAATAATGCAGATGTAAATACAATACAATTCAAACAATACGAGAATTTAAAAGTTGTATCAAATCCAGACTGTACAGTATGGATGATACATAAAGATGTATTAAGTATTTTGAAAAATGCTGTGCCACAATTAACTCATTTAAAATATGGTTGGGGCCTCGATCTTTTATTATGTGCCAATTCTTTTTTACAAAAAAGATTGGTTATAAGAGATTATAATTATACAGTTCAGCACCCCCAAGGCACTGGTTATGCACAAGAAGAAGCATATAAAGAAATGCAATATCTTATTGAAAAGTGCGATCAGAACTTACAAACCACTATTCATACTATAAGATTTTATAAAGATGAATTAGTCCATTATTTTGGAGGTTAAAATGAACATCTCTTATATTGATATGTGGCCAGGCTTCGATGTACATTCTAACTGGTTTAATCTAGTTTTTAAAGACTTATTGAATGATAAAGAGATTAACTTTAATTCCTCTCCAGAAGAAGCAGATTTAATACTTGGTGCTACATTCGGAAAAAGAATTGAATCTGTAAAAAATGACAAGGCAATAAAAATATTTTATACAGGTGAAAATAAATCTCCTAATCTAATTAACTATGACTACTCTTTATCTTTTGACTTTGATACACACGATGGAAGAAACTTTAGACTTCCTCATTGGTATTTATATATTAATTGGTGGGATGAGCCTAATTTTATTCATGCAGAAATAAAGAAGTCTGACCTATTGTATCAATGGGATGTGGATGAGGTTTGGAATAGACCATACTTTTGTAGCATTGTTATTGGTAATCCTGTTCCCAATAGATTAGAAGTTGCAAATAAATTGAATCAGTATAAACCTGTATATGGATTTGGCTCTGTATTTAACAATCCATTTGCGGGTTCCAAAATTGAATTGTTGAAAAATTTTAGATTCAATATTTGCTTTGAAAATGCACTTTCAAATGGCTATATAACAGAAAAGGTTCTTGAGGCTAAAGTTGCTGGTACAGTTCCACTATATTTTGGACACGATTCTGTGAGAAAAGATTTCAATAGTTTGAGCTTTATAAATTATAAAAATTTTTTAGATTTAGAAAATTTTTATAAATATATAGACTATCTTGAAAAAAATAAAGATTCATTCGCAAGAATTGTTCGTGAATTTGTATTTGACGATATGCCAACACTAGGCCCTCTATATGACTTTTTAAGGAAAATTTTAATCTCAAGAGGTATTATATGAGCAATAATTTTTTTGAAATAAACACACTTATTTCAAATTGGATAAAAGAAAATAAATCTTTTTCTATAGTAAGAATTGATAATACGGTAGGCCATGTTTTATCCTTTCAAGATATGGGGGCTAGACCCTTTGAATCTATTTGGAATACTAGTGTTCTTGTTGAGGCTGGAATATATCCTCCAACAATGGAATATGCTTATCAAAAAGTATTGCCAAAAGTTTTAGATGCTGCATTAAAATCTGATATTCTAGGTTTTGTTGATGTGGGCGAAGAATTAAGGCACAATCATAGATTCTTAGAAAAATTTAAAGATAAGCCAGTTTTTTTTACTGGCGATAGTTATCATGTGTTAGACCCAGGGTGTCTTCTTCTTGGGGCAAAATTTGGCAAACCAGAAGAACCTTGGACAAAAAATTTGAAGGACAAAAAGGTACTGGTCATAAGTCCACACTACGAAAGCATACTTAGACAATGGGAAAAGATTGATTTAGTATGGGGTGAGAATAAAAATAACATAGTTCCTTTTGAATTGGTGGATTGTATTAGAGCGCCACTTCATCCCTTATTAGATGATAGACAATATCCTAATTGTAACTCATGGGAAGATACTGTTGAATATATAAAAGCCAAAATTCAAACGTATGACTACGATATTCTTCTTTCAGCAGTATCTCAACAATCTGCATTATATGCTAATTTTGCAAAAGAAAATGGTAAGGTTGGGATTCAAACAGGTGGTATATTGCAATTATTTTTTGGTATAAAAGGTAATAGATGGATGAATCATGAAATTTATTTTGGTTGGCACGAAATGATGAACGAACATTGGATATATCCTTTGCAAATAGATGAGCCACAAAGAAAAAATCAATATAGTTCTCTGGAGACAAATTATGCATATTGGAGATAGTAAATTAAATAATATTTTAAATTTAATACAAGAGTATATAGAAGAAAAACAAGCTACAAAAACTTGGACTGCTGGAAAAGATTATGTTAACTATGCAGGTTCGTACTTTGACCACTCTGAATATGTGGCCGCAGTCCAAAGTTTATTAAATGGTTGGCTGGTGATGGGTTCAGATTCTCTAAAATTTGAAAGTAAGTTTCCTAGATTTTTTGATAAGAGCTATGGAATACTGACAAATAGTGGATCGAGTGCCAATCTACTCATGATGACAAGTCTTACAAGTAAAAATGGACATAATTTTCCCAAAGGAACAAAAGTTCTTGTGCCTGTTGCTGGATTTCCCACAACATTGAATCCTATTCTACAAGTTGGATTTGAACCTATATTTGTAGATATAGAACTAGAAACTTTAAATATAGATTTAGATCAAGCTGAAAAAGCTCTACAAGAAAATGATATTAAAGTAATTACATTTGCTCATGTTTTAGGTAATCCGCCGAATATGAATCGCGTCATGGATCTGGTAAAAAAATACAACTTAATTTTATTAGAAGATTGCTGTGATGCACTTGGCTCAACATTTCAAGGTAAGCCATTGGGAAGCTTTGGAGAGATGGCCTCCTGTAGTTTCTATCCCGCACATCATATTACAATGGGCGAAGGTGGCTTTGTTTCGTGTAATACAAAAGAGCAAGAAACCATTCTAAGAAGTTTTAGAGAATGGGGTCGTGGTTGTTATTGCGTAGGACCAAAAGCAAATACTTTAAAATGTGGAACATGTAATAAGAGATTTAGCAACTGGCTACCATCAATGCCCAATGAAATATTTGACCATAAATATGTATATGAAGAAATTGGATACAATCTAAAGCCAATCGAACTTCAGGCCTCTATGGGATTACAGCAGTTGGAAAAATTAGAAACAATAACAAATTTAAGAATTAGAAATTACAACTTACTTTTTGCTATATATGAAAAATATGAGGATTTTTTCTTTCTACCAAAAGCTACAAATGGCAGTGTTCCCAGCTGGTTTGCTTTTCCACTTACTATAAAAGATGTAGCACCTTTTTCTAGGGCAAAGTATATTGACTTCTTAGAAGATAAAAAAATTCAAACTAGACCATATTTTGCAGGTAACATTATGTTGCAACCAGCGTATGCTGATATAGCAAAGGATTTGCACAAGTACCCAAATGCAACAAAAGTTACACTTGATACATTTTTTCATGGAACTAGTCCCGTTATAACACCTGAACAAATTGATTATATTGGACAATGTGTTGATGAATTTTTTAGGAGTATATAAAATGGATAAAGAAAATTTGATACAGTTTGAAAGTTTAGTTGCTGAAAAATTTAATAATGCGGAAATTAAAGCACCCATACATTTATACTATAATAACGAGCAACAAATTCAAAAAGTCTTTGAAAGAGTAGATGTAAAAAATGATTGGGTTTGTTGCACTTGGAGAAATCATTATCAATGCCTGTTAAAGGGCGTACCCCCAGACGAATTATTATCAAAAATAGTTGAGGGAAAGAGTATGGTAATGAATTTAAACGAGTACAAAATTGTCTGCTCTTCTATTGTTGGAGGAATTCCATCTATTGCTGTTGGAATAGCTGAATCTATAAAAAGAAAAGAAGAAGATTCAAAGGTATGGTGTTGGCTGGGTGATATGAGCGCTGAAACAGGTGCCTTCCATGAAGCATATAAATACTCAGTTAATCATAACCTGCCCATAACATTTGTCGTAGAAGATAACGGCCTATCAGTTACTACTCCAACAGATTTAATTTGGGGCAGAGATAAGCCATGGTATATATCGAATGTAGCAAATTGGGTCGAACAGCCTAATTTAATATATTATAAATATACCAATACAAAATATCCTCATGCGGGCGCTGGAAGGAGGATACAGTTTTGACACAACAATATTATAAAGAAAAATTAGAAGAGGCCATGATATGGCTCTCCGAGCAAAGCGATACTTTATTTATTGGTCAATCTGTTTCATGGGGAGGTACTGGAATGTTTGATACATTGCAAAAAATATCAGATGATAAAAGACTAGAATTTCCTGTGGCTGAGAATTTTCAACTAGGCTTTAGTGTAGGAATGGCGCTAAATGGATTTGTCCCAATCTCTGTATTTCCAAGATGGAACTTCCTTATCTGTGCAACAGATCAACTTGTAAATCATTTAGATAAACTATATTTCATGAGCGACGGAGAATATAATCCAAAGGTTATAGTGCGTGTTGCGGTAGGGTCAGAAATTCCAGTTGACCCACAAGATCAACATAAAGGAAATTTCTCTGATGCATTTAGATTGATGTGTAAGAATATAGATATAGTTGAATTGAAAAATCCAGAAAAAATACTAGATGAATATAAAGATGCATACTATAAAAATAAAAGTACTATCTTAGTGGAATTTCCAGATTATGGAAAATAAAATTCTACTGCTTGGCTCAAAAGGATTTTTGGGAAGTTTTTTATTAAATAATTTACCATATAATATAGTTCCAATTTCAAGAACAGAGTGTGATTTAACTAATTTTAACTCAGTAACAAATTTATTAAAGACGCATAGCCCAGAAATTATTATAAATTGCGCTGGAAGTCTTGAAAGAGATTTAAAGGTTTTTAATGTTGAATCTTTTAATCAAAATTTAAATATTTTCTTTAATTTATATTATCAAAGAGATTTATTTGGCAAACTTATAAATTTAGGTTCTGGTGCAGAATATGATAGAAGATATTCAATTAATTTAAAAAAAGAAATAGAAATAAAATATATTAGACCAGTAGATCATTATGGTCTAAGTAAAAATATTATATCTAATATATCTTTATCAGCTAATAACTTCTATACATTGCGATTATTTGGTTGCTTTTCAAATTCAAAAAATATATTATTTGATAAAATTATAAATGATAATCAGATTATAATTAAAAATAGACATTTTGATTTTTTTTATGCCCGCGATTTAATTCCAATCTTTGAATATTTTATCGAAAACTCCCCTGAAATAAAAGATGTTAATATAGTTTATAAAGAAAAGAAAACCCTCAAAGAAATCGTAACTTTTTTTAAAAATTTCCACAATTTAAAATGTAAAATTTCATTTGAAGAAGATTATAAAAACTACACAGGTTGCTCTGAAACTCTTAATAATTTTAATTTTAAGTTTCAAGGCTTAGAGGAAGGAATGAAACAGTATATAATATGAAAGTAGTTTATATTACTGGCTGCCTCGGCTTCATTGGCTCTCATATAACAGAAATGTGCTTAGAAAAAGGATGGAAAGTTATAGGTGTTGATAAAGTAACGTATGCGGCCCATGAAGATTTAATAGAAAAATTTTCACAAAATGATTCATTTAAATTTATAAAATCAGATATAAATGACCTTCAATTTTTATATGACTGTGATTATATAATAAATACAGCTGCAGAAACCCATGTTGATAATTCGATCGAAGACTCAGTTGAATTCATAAAAACAAATGTCAATGGAGTTCATAATTTATTGCAACTTATAAAAAATAAACATAGATATAAGATGCCCACATTGCTACATTTTAGTACAGACGAAGTTTATGGAGACAATATAGGAAGTGCCCATGTGGAAACTGATTTGTTGAAACCTTCCAACCCATACTCAGCAACAAAGGCATCCGCAGATATGTTAGTACTAGCCTGGGCCAGAACATATAAAGTTCCTTATGTTATCGTGCGCCCATCAAATAATTATGGCATCCGACAAAATCCAGAGAAATTGATTCCAAAATCTTGCAAATATATTTCATTAGGAAGAAAAATTCCTGTTCATGAGCAAGGTCAACCAATGCGCACTTGGCTTCATGTTAAAGATACTGCCCAAGCCATTATTCGTATTATTGAATCTGAAGTTGTAAATGAAATTTTTAATATTGGTGGCAATTATGAAGATAAGAATATAAATGTTTTAGAAAAATTAATATACTTTTATTTAAATGATAATAATTTTGAAAAATATTTAGATTTTAATTATACAAGGCCTGGCCAAGATGTCAGATACTCAATCAATGATGATAAGCTAAGAAATCTGGGGTGGCAGCCCAATGCAAATTTTGATGATGAATTAAAAAGAATAGTGGAATTTAATAAAGAAAAATTTATTTGGTAAAGAAGTGATATTATGAATAAAATTATTTCAATGTCTGCATTTGGAACTGATATTAAGTATTTTGTAGGGGCACAGAGGCAAGCTGAGTTAGCTCAAAAAAACTATCCAGATTGGCAAATTAGAATTTATACAAATAATTTAAGTTTATTAGATAATATAAATGATAATGTAAGAGTAATAGAAGTTAATGAAAGCAGTTGGGGGCCATTTTGGAGGTTTGACCCCCTCTTTGAAGACGATAATAATATAACAATAATTAGAGATTCTGATGATAGAATAACTTTAAGAGAGGTAATGGCTGTTGAAGAATGGCTAAATAGTGATGCTCTTTTACACACAATTAAAGATCATGAGGCTCATTTTCAATTTCCCATAATGGCTGGACTTTTTGGATTTAAAGGAAGATTGCATGAATCCTTGTATAAAATAATGCAGGACTTTAAATTCAAACATCAATACTATCTGAGCGATCAAATCTTTCTTAGAGATTATGTATATCCAAGATACAGCTCTAGTTGTTTATCACATACATTTATAAGTGGTTGGTTCTCACAAAGTAGAAATAATTTAATTAATAAGTATTGTTTCTGTGGAAATGGCTATGATGAAAATGATAATCCAATATACTCAGAATCTTTAAATTCAAAAATTGATTATTCTAAAAATATTGTTTTCGATGGGGGTAAGTTGACAGAATGACTTGAATATGATATAATTATATATTATATCTAGGAGGATTTAAATGAAAAAAGCATTAATAACTGGAATCACAGGGCAGGATGGCTCGTACTTAGCTGAACTATTATTAAGTAAAAACTATGAGGTCCATGGTATCATTAGAAGGTCTTCTTCTATAAACACAAAAAGAATTGACCATTTATATAATAATCCAAATCTTAAGTTACATTATGGCGACTTAACTGATCAATCAAGTCTTATTAGAGTTATACAGCAAATTCAACCAGATGAGATTTATAATTTGGGCGCCCAAAGCCATGTGAAAGTTTCTTTTGAGATTCCAGAGTATACTGGAGAAGTTGATGCATTGGGAACCCTAAGAATTTTAGAAGCAGTAAGAATTTTGAATCTTGAAAATAAAACTAAAATATATCAAGCTTCAACATCTGAACTCTTTGGACTTGTGCAAGAAACACCACAGCGTGAAACTACTCCTTTTTATCCACGCTCTCCCTATGGAGTTGCTAAAATGTATGCATATTGGATAACAAAAAATTATAGAGAGTCATATGGTCTATATGCTTGCACAGGAATTCTTTTTAATCATGAATCTCCACGTAGAGGGGAAACATTTGTTACTCGTAAAATTACTATGGGATTGAAGGCAATTTCAGAAGGCACTCAAAAAGAATTGCAACTGGGTAATTTAAATGCACTCAGGGATTGGGGGCATGCACAAGATTTTGTAGAAGCGATGTGGCTTATGTTACAACAAAAGCACCCTCAAGATTTTGTAATTGCTACAGGAAAACAATATTCAGTTCGTGATTTTGTAGTTGAAGCAGCGCCCTACTTTGGCATAAATATTGAATGGCAAGGTCAAGGCTTAGATGAAGTAGGTATTGATACTAATACTGGAAAAACTATTATACGAGTTAATCCAAAATATTTCAGACCAGCTGAAGTTGAGACCCTATTAGGCGATTCAGATAAGGCGCGTAGAATTTTAGGATGGTATCCAAAAACTTCATTTAAGAATTTAGTAAAGGATATGTGTGAAAATGAACAGGGATTCTAGAATTTTTGTAGCTGGTCACAAAGGACTTGTAGGCTCAGCAATTGTTAGAAAGCTAAAAGAAGAAGGTTATAGAAATTTGGTTCTCAGAACTAGAGATGAATTGGATTTGAGAAATCAAAAAGATGTTAGAGCCTTTTTTAGAGAAGAACAGCCAGAATATGTATTTTTAAGCGCAGCAAAAGTTGGAGGAATATTGGCAAATAAAAACTATAAGGCTGATTTTATTTTAGATAATTTAAATATTCAAAATAATGTTATTCAAACTTCTCATAAAAGTCAAGTTAAAAAATTATTATTTTTAGGTTCTTCTTGTATATATCCAAAATTCGCTCGACAACCAATAAAAGAATCTGAGTTATTAACTGGTTCTCTTGAAGAAACAAATGATTCTTATGCTATTGCTAAAATAGCAGGTATAGTTGCGTGTCAATCATTAAAACAGCAATATAATTTTAATGCTATATCATTAATGCCCACAAATCTTTATGGATTTAATGATAATTTTGACCTAAATAGCTCTCATGTTATACCAGCTTTAATTAAAAAGTTTCATGATGCAAAAAAATCTGGAGCCGCCAGCGTTAATCTTTGGGGAGATGGATCCCCAATAAGAGAGTTTATGTTTGCTGATGATTTGGCAGATGCCGCTATTTTTTGTATGTTAAATTATAATGATTCAGAAATTATAAATGTTGGAACTGGAATTGGAATAACAATTAAAAATCTAGCAGATATTATTTCTAAAATTGTTGGGTTTAATGGATTCGCAGTTTGGGACTTAAACCAGCCAAATGGAACCCCTAAAAAAGTTTTAAATGTAGAAAAATTGGCGTCATTAGGTTGGACTTCTAAAACCAAACTAGAAGAAGGATTAAAAATAACATATGATTGGTATCTAAAAAATAAAACATAAAGGAAGAAAAAAATGATAAATTTATTCTCACAAGATTTCCTTTCTAATTACGCAGATTTTAGTCCCAAAATGAATGATTTGGGAGCGTTCGTATATCTCCGCACATATTCTAGATATTTACCAGAAAAAAAACGTAGAGAAGTCTGGAAAGAAACTGTAAGGCGCGCTGTTGAGTTTAATGTAATGCAAGAATGGGAGCATTGTAATCGAATTGGTATGCCTGTCACAAAACAACGCAGAGAGCGCATGCAAGAAGAGGCAATTGAGTTCTTTGAATCAATGTATAATCTGAATCAATTTTTGAGTGGGCGCACAATGTGGGCTGGTGATTACAATAATAAAGGTATTCAAAAATTTGCTATGGCTAATTTTAACTGTGCCTACACAAAAATTAGTAAGTGGAATGACTTAGGCGATTTATTTTATGCACTTCTCGTTGGAACAGGGGCTGGCTTTGGTTGTCGCTTAGATGATGCAAAGCTATTGCCATCAATTAGAAATAAAGGCTATCATTTGATTTTTGAACCCTATGAGTATTTGGGGCACCCAGGTCTTAAAAATGAATCATTTATTACTGAAGCTGAGCGCGCAGTTACAATTATAATTGGAGATAGTAAAGAAGGATGGGTTCAAGCTCTTAATTTATTCTTTGAAGTTCTTACTAATCCTAGATATAGAACAAAAGAGTTGATACGTTTAAATTTTAATTATGTAAGGCCTAATGGAACCCCTTTAAAAACTTTTGGTGGTACAGCATCAGGTCCAGAACCACTAAAAGAAATGTTTGAAGGGATTCACAAGGTAATTACAAATCAATTAGACCCTGAAAATCTGAAACCATTAGAAGTGGATTCAATAAATACACAATATGGATATGTTCGCCCTATTCATATTATGGATATTGCAAATCTAATTGGCTATAATGTAGTAGTTGGTGGAGTGCGCAGAACAGCAGAAATTTTTTTACTTGACCCTAACGACTATGAATCTGTATTTGCAAAATTTGGTTTGAATGGATTGTGGACATCAGAGCATTATGAAAAGTTTTTAGAGATTGAAAAATCTATTCGCACATCTGGTATTCCTTACCCACGTACTCGCTTTGAAAAAATGAAAATAGATTTTAAAGACAAAGGATTCTATGAGGGCACTGGCCTGCATCATCGTAGAATGTCCAATAATTCCGTTGCCTTTATTGATAAGCCTAGTCGTGAATATGTTATGATGCTATGCGATATGATGCAACTTGAGGGCGAGCCAGGCATGATTAATTTATATGAAGCTGCGCGGAGAATTTTAAAGGCCCAAGGTGTGAAACGCCCAGACCATGAATCCATTGTGACTATTGCTCAAGAAATTGGCGTTAATCCATGTGCTGAAATTATTCTATTCTCTAAAGGATTGTGCAATCTCACCACAATTAATGTTAAAAACTTTGTTCATGAAGTAAAGAGCTATAAAGGTAGTCGATATGTGCTTGATAGAGAAGGCTTAATTAAGGCTCAAAGACTTTCTGCACGAGCAGGTCTTAGAATGACCCTAATTCAGCTAGAACTACCAGACTGGCATAAGATACAATCTATGGCTAGACTTACAGGTTGTAGCATGACAGGGTATCAAGATGCTATGGAGATGCTGGGGTGGGATCAGGCTCAGCAAGATGAGCTATTGGATGTTCTTAAAAAAGTATCTCACGATGCTGTGACACAATATGCTGATGAATTGCGCATCCCAATTCCTCTATTTGTGACAACTATCAAGCCAGAAGGAACTCTATCTCAGGTTGCTGGTGGTGTAAGTCCAGGCCTACACTTCTCACACGCACCATATCATATTAGACGCATTCGCATCAATAGCAAGGACCCTCTTGCACTTGCTGTTCGCGATTCTGGTTGGACTATTAATCCAGAAGTTGGAACGCTTGGCGCAGACTATTATGAGCAAATGGCAAATGCACGCACTTGGGTAGTTGACTTCCCTGTTGCAACTGGCTCCAAGCGCACGAAAGAAGATGTAAGTGCACTTGAACAATTTGAAATCTACAGACACTTCCAAAGAAATTACACAGATATGAATACTTCAAATACAATTACTGTGAAACCAAACGAGTGGCGCGAGTTGTTTGAGAAAATATTCCATAACTGGGATGAATACGTAGGAGTTTCTTTCTTAGCTCTTGATGGCGGAACATATCAGTTGGCTCCATATGAAACTATTGATGTAGCAACATTCAATGAAATGTCAAGCATTCACAAACCATTGCGGCTAGATATGTTGGCGAGGTATGATATTGAATTATATTCTGACCAGCTTGATGAAGTAATGGAAGGATGCGAAAATGGAGTTTGTCCTATTAGGTAATAGGGCAAACTTTATAAAAAGTAGCTAAGAAAATCCATCTATAATAGGAAAAAATTATAGGAGTGATGTTCAGTGCCACTAAAAAAAGGATATTCTGATAAAACTCTACGAAGCAATATAGCACAACTTGTGGATGAAGGCTATCCTGATAAACAGGCTGTTGCTATAGCTTTAGAGATACAGAGTAGAGCAAAGAAAGAAAAGCCTAATATGGAATTGCAATATGCGATTACAGCATTAGACAAGATTAATGAAGTTGATTTTATGGCTATTGAAACTCAGTTACATACAGCCGAGGCTCATCCAGATGAAGATGGAGTGAAATCAAGATATTTACCTATTGGATCGATAAGTAATTTGGCCCCAAGTGGAAAAAACTTAATTTATTATACACTTGATACAGAAAATCAAGAGTTAATTGAGGATGTTAAGTTTTGGACCATGTTCAAAGACAACCTTCAAGATTTTGGATTTCCTGCTTGGATTGAAAATGAAGAAGATCAAATTATTATTGGCGCTCATATTCCAGAAGATCAAGATTATTATGCGGCTAAAAAAATTGAAATTGATAATTCAGTTGACTCTGCTAGCTTAACAAAATCTTGGGGAGATGTTGATAAGACTAAGCTAAGAAATGATATAATGGAAGCTAGTAATTCTGGAGAACTTGTTAAAGAAGCCTATTTAATAGTTGAAGAAAATTGGGAAGATGCTCCTTCTGAAGCTTTAAAATATCCACATCATGAAATTAAAGATGGAAAATTAGTTGTTTCTAGAGATGGCGTTCAGACAGCACTATCCTTTCTTATGAGAACAGATCCAGAAAATACAGAAGCTAAAAACCATTTAAAGAAGCATTATAGAGAGTTAGATTTAGACATGGGGAGTTTTGAATCAGCAGAAAATTTTGGATTAATTAACGCTCAAAAAAAAACTGGAGCTAGCACTCCAGCACCCAAGAGAGATAGAATAAAAGGTAGCGATGTAAACAAGCCAGATAGTGCTCAGGGACCTGGTGGAGAGATAAAGATTGATGAAAAGACTGAAACTGCTTTAAGAAATAAAGTTACAGAGCACAATGAAAGCATGAGAAAGCTAGATAAAGAGTCTTGGTCTCGCACTACAATAGGTCAATTAAGAGCTGTATATCGTAGAGGTGCAGGAGCTTATTCAACTTCACATAGACCTGGTGTATCAAGAGGTGCTTGGGCAATGGCAAGAGTAAATGCATATTTGTATTTATTAAAAAATGGTAGGCCAAAAGATAGTAAGTATGTAACTGATAATGATTTGTTACCAAAACAACATCCGAAGTCTACAAGGTCTTAGTAGGGGAGCTTGCTCCCCTTTTTTTATTTATAAGAGTTAAGGAGAATATATAATGATATCATTATTATGTTATGCGGCCAACAAACCATACTTTTATCAAAGGCTAGAAGTGTTAAAAGATATGGCTGTAAATGAAAGATTTGAAGGTTTATTTAGATTAACAGATAAAGAATTAAAACAAACTGTATTTTATGAAGAAAACAAAATGGTTCTAGACCAACCTCGGGGCGCTGGTTACTGGCTTTGGAAGCCATATATTATTTTAGAAGTTTTAAATTATTTGAACGAGGATGATATTTTATTTTATTTGGATTCTGGCGATACTTTTTTAACAGGAACTAAAAATAAAATTGAAGAATTGATGAAAGATAAAGATATCGTCGTATCAACATCATTTTTTACTCAAAAAGACTATACAAAAAGAGACTGTTTTCACTTTATGGACTGTGATGAAGAAAAGTATTGGAATGCTCATCAAGCAGAAGCTGGTATTCTAGTTTTAAAAAATAATTCAAATACTAAAAATTTTATCTATGAGTGGCTAAATTATTGCAAAGATCCAAGAATACTAACAGATATGTCTAATACTTGTGGTAAGCCTAATCTTGAAGGATTTATTGATCATAGGCACGATCAAAGCATCTTAACAAATCTTTGTATAAAGCATAATATAAAATATACAAACTCAATTAGAAAATTTGTTGGTGTTAATTTGGATGATATTAAAAATTATCCAGATACAATTGACAGTTGACAAATACATAAAAATTTGATATAATATATATGTAAGAAATTATAAAAACTAGAGGGGATATACTTCAATGGCAACTAACAAAAAGACTTTCTTTCAATGTTTTTCAATTAACTTTCATCGCTTTTTAAAAGCAAATGGATTATATTCTATGAGCAAAGGAACCCATCAAAACGGCAAAACTTTTTGGGTTTATGAGCGTACTGAAACATTTGAAAAACTATTGAAAATTTGGCATGATACAAAGCCAGTCACGGTAAATTCTACAAAGGAGAAAGCTGTATGAAAAAAATGATTAATCGAACTCTTATTGAGGGGTTTCTTGTTGAAAAGAATATGCGTGGCGGCGTAACAAAAGCTGGTGTGCCTTACATTGGTGGCAAGCTACATATTGATACTGGAAATAATAATGTCATTGTTGTAGATGTTTTTGAGCAACAAAAAACATCCAAAGGCTTAGCAAATCAAAAGTACGATGTTCTTTCTGGAATTTTTACGAATGGTAAAACTATCCATGATGGAAGTGAAGATCCAACAGCATTGCGTGTAAATTCAGCGTTTGAATTAAATGATTGGATGAGTGATGGAGAGCAAAGAACTTCACTTATTAATAGTGGTGGATATATTACTGTTGTTAATAATCCAAATAAGCGAGCAGAATTTGAAGTAGATGTTGTAGTAAAATCTGTTCAGCCAGAAATTAGAAATGAGCAAGAAACAGGTCGCGCTATTGTAAATGGTTTGATCTTCAATTATAGAAATCATGCGCTACCAATTCGTTTTGTAGTAGAAAATAAACAGGGAATTGAATTCTTTAGCAATATGAATCCCAATACATTTACAAAAATTTGGGGAGTTCAAGTTATTAATACAGTGGGTTCTCAGAAAACAGAAGAATCTGCATTTGGCAATGCTAAAGTAGTACAATCTGCCTATACAAGAAAAGAAAATGTTATTACTGGGGCTCAAACAATGCCTTATGAAGATGAAGAGTTAACTCCTGAAGAATTAAATGCTGCGGTTCAAGCTCGCAATATTGCAGTTGCCGAAAGATTTAAAGCTCCAGGCCCTGTTACTGGTGGAATTACTCCTGCACAAACACCTTCGAAGCCCAAGATTGGTGCATTTAATTTCTAATGAGTAGTACAAATAGAAGTGATTCTAGAAATTATCATATTTCCGATTATTATATAACACCAGTTGAGGTTATTAAAGAATTTTTAAATAAATTTATTGAATTAGAAGGCAAACATGTTTTTAAGTTAGTTCTTGATCCATGTGCTGGTGGAGATGCTCAACATCCGATGAGCTATCCACAGGCACTAGAGGCTTTTGGAATAAAAGGAAATATTATGACAGTTGATATTAGAGAAGATTCGCTTGCTGAATTGAAAAGTGATTATCTTAATTTAGATGTTAAACAACAAAACTTCAATGTTATAATAACAAATCCACCTTTTAGTCACGCTCTTGAGATAATTGAAAAAGCATTGAGCGATGTTGCCGAGAATGGCTATGTTATAATGCTATTACGTTTAAATTTCTTAGGCTCTAAGAAAAGAAAGCCATTTTGGGAAAGCAATCCACCCAAGTATATCTTTGTTCATTCAAAGAGAATTTCTTTTTTTGGCAATTCTAACACTGACAGCATTGAGTATGCTCACTTTGTTTGGCAAAAAAATAATCAGGATACTACAAAGTTATTTGTAATATAAAATAAAAGGAGATATTAGAATGTTAGATCTATTAAGCATCAAACCACATCAGGTAAGTGACGACCTTAGAGGTTATTCTGTATTTTTCTATGGAGAGTAAGCCTTCACAATAAGGCTCTCCTAACTCAGTGAATCGCTAACTTAGCGAGTGTGTAATTGGCTCTAATATTAGAGTAATAGAAGTATAATATCTATGCACAATTATGCCAACGGGGAATTAGTGAAGGAGAACCCCGTCCCAAGCTCTTAAAAGAGAAGGGCTAGAGACTATCGAAAACACGACTAAAAGTCGGAAGTGAGTAGAGTAGGATGGAGATAAGTACCATTCCAAGCGCTGAGGTCCAATATATCGTATTGGATAAGAGATAGTCCGCGGCTCGCCTGAGCCCGCCCAAATCAGGCAAGACTACAACGGCCTCAAAATTCCCCAAGTCACTAATCGTTGCTTTTGAAAAAGGCTATGCGGCTCTACCTGGAGTTATGGCTCTTCCAATTAATAGTTGGATTGACTTCTTAAAAGTTCTTAGACAGCTTAAAGACCCTGCTGTTAAAGAAAAGTATGAAACTATTGTTATTGATACTGTTGATATTGCGTATGATTATTGCGAACAATATATCTGCGCCCAGAATAATGTAGATACTATTGGAGATATTCCTTTTGGTGGTGGATACACAAAGGTTGGCAAAGAATTTGATAGCAAATTACGCTCGATTGTTCAGCAAGATTATGGTTTAGTTCTTATCAGTCACTCAACAGACAAAGTTTTCAAGGATGAAACAGGCGAAGAGTACAATAAAATTGTACCAACTCTACCTGCAAAACCTAGATTAATTGCTGGTCGTATGTGCGATATTATTGGTTACAGTCGTTCTGTTAATACTGATGATGGTAGTAAGACTTTGTTATTTATGAGAGGTACTGAGCGCTTTGAGGCTGGTTCTCGATTTAAATACACACCAGATTATATTGAATTTAATTATAAGAATCTTGTAAAGGCTATTCAAGATGCTGTAATTAAACAATCAGAAGAAGATGGCATGGAAACTGCTAGCGGTAAAGACAATATCAATACACAAAATTTATTTGATACAGACTTTGAAGATTTGCTAGATGAATTCAATCAGATTGCAAATACTCTTGTAACAAAAGATCCAAAGAATGTGACAAAAATCACTGATATTGTTGAGCGCCACATTGGCTACGGTAAGAAAGTAAATGAAATGACTAGAAATCAAAAAGATATTTTAGACATTATCGTTTATGACTTAAAGCAATTAAAATAACTCTGAGGGGGCCATCGTGCCCCCTTTATTTAGATAGGTGTTGCTTATGAGGCCAGTTAAATGTTTCTTCTGTGGAAAGTCAATAGACAGAAATACAGAGCAATTTACGCAAGTTCAAAAGAGATACGCCCACATACAATGCGCTGAGAGTGATGCTCAGGATAAGTTATTAAGAAAAGAACTAAATGCTTATATATTTGAACTCTGGGATGGAGATGTAAACTTTGCCCTTATAGGTAGACAAATAAATCAGTTCCAGACTGAATATAACTATACTCTGAGCGGCATATTAGGTACTTTAAACTATTGTTATGGGGTAAAAAAGATGCGCCCAGAGAAGGCTCAGGGCATTGGTATTGTTCCGTATCACTATAAAGAAGCGCGTAACTATTATAGGACTATCCAGCAAGGTAGAGCTAATTCAAGTGAGATTTTAGATTTGAAAAAGGTTGTGGTCACTATAGCCCCCCCTCGTTCAGAAATCTTTAAAAAAATATATGAAATTCAATTGGAGGAAGTATGAGTAAATTCTACGATCAAAAAACAGAAGAAGCGGTGCTGCTCAACCTGTTTAAATTTCCTCTACTATTAGAGCAGGTTGATAAGTATTATTTTAGCACAGGTGATTTTGATAATAAGTTTCACAAAATGATATTCACTATAATAAACAATTTAGTCGTTCAGGGCTTAGAGCAAATATCTGTTTTTGATATTGATAACTTTTTACATTCGCGACCAGATCATAAAGAATTATTTAGCTCTTATAAAGGCAAGGAATTATTGGAATCTGCCGAGCAAAAAGCAGATATAAATTCTTTTGAATATTATTATGGAAAACTAAAGAAATTAACTTTATTGCGAGCCTATGATTCTAACGGAATTGATGTTAATAAAGAGTTAGAAATACTAGATGAGCATGACATAGAGCAGCTAGCAGATAGCATTGATCAAAGAATAGAGAAGATTAAACTAGATTATTTATCTAAAACTTGGTCAATTTCTAAACAGGCTGGTGAAGGCTTAGTAGATTTAATTGAATCTTTAAAAGAGCAGCCAGAGTTTGGAATTCCACTATATGGCTCACTTATAAATTCAGTTACACGAGGTGCGCGATTAAGAAAATTTTACTTACGTAGTGCGCCCACTGGCTTAGGCAAAAGCCGCATGATGATTGCTGATATATGTAATTTTGCATGCGATGAAATATACGACACTAGAAAGCGACAATGGGTTCAGAACGGTACCTCAGAACCCTCAGTCTTTATTAGTACAGAGTTGGGCATTGACGAATGTCAGACTATGGCACTAGCTTTTATAAGTGGCGTTAGAGAAGATGCTATATTAAATGGCACTTATTACAATGATGAGGAGGATAGGGTTTTGCGGGCAGCGCAAATCCTTGGCCGTTCTCCTATTTGGATTGAGCATTTACCTGATTTCTCTATAAGAGATATAGAAAATGTAATACGTAGAAATAGAAGAGAAAATGGAGTATTATATTACGGGTTTGATTATATTCATAGTTCTTTAAAAATACTAGAAGAGATATCACAAAGAACAAAAGGAATGAAATTAAGAGAAGATAATATATTATTTATGTTAGCTATTAGATTAAAAGATTTATGTAATGAACTGGGCGTATTTATTATGTCATCAACTCAATTAAATGCAGATTGGGAGAGTAGAGATACTTCAAACCAAAACGTATTGAGGGGAGCAAAAGCAATTGGAGATAAGGTGGATGTTGGATATATTAGCTTACCTGTTACTGAGCAGGATAAAGAGGCTTTAACACCCTTTATTCAGGCATCATGTATTCCAATGCCAAATATAGTGCATCACATTTATAAGAATCGTAGAGGAAAGTTTAAATCTGTGAAGCTGTGGTGTTATGGGGATCTTGCTACATGTAGAGTTGAGCCATTATTCTTAACTGATAATGACTATACAACAATAAACATGGAGGATTTTGAAATTGTTGTAAAGAAAGAGTAGACGCTATGGTAAATCTAAGAGTTATAAAGGATACTCTGAATGAATCGCAGATCATAGAAGCGCTAGCTGCTTTAGGTTCTGATTCTCCCATATACGTGCAGGGTGCCTTGATATTTGATACAGTATGTCACAACGAGCCTGGCTGTGGCAGTAAAAAACTTTACTATTACTTAGATACAAAGATGTTTAAATGCTATACTGGTTGTGGAGATTTTTTTAATATATTTGAATTAATATCTAGAAATTCAAAAAATAAAAGAGAAGAATCAACAAGTAGCAATGGTGTATATTGGCTGTATAAACATACTAAAACATTTTTTACAAATGATGCATATACCACAAATAAAATAGATAAAGAAGAGATAGAAAAAGAAATCACTTTTTATGATGAGTCAGACTTGAATGTACTGCGCTCATATCTTATTAAGGATTGGATGCAGGAAGGAATAGAAATGCAGACTATACAAGACTATAAGATTAAATATAATCCAGTTAGTTGTTGTATAATAATACCGCATTTTGATGTAGACAATAGATTAATTGGCGTTCGACAAAGAACACTTGTTAAAGAAGAAGAAATATATGGTAAGTATAGGGTAGCTTTTATAAATGGTAAAAGCTATCCCCATCCCTTATCTTATAATCTTTTCGGCCTCAGTAATAATAAAGAAAATATAAAAAAATATAAGAAGGCAATAGTATTTGAAGGTGAAAAGTCTGTTCTTATTTTAGATAAATATGAAGATAGTTGTGCGGTAGCTTGTTGCGGCTCAAGTATATCTGCATATCAAATAAAGTTATTGGTTGACTTAGGTGTAGAAGAAGTCATTGTAGCATTTGATAAAGAGTTTGGTAGCATAGGTGACGAGCTATATGAGAAACAAGTGAAGAATTTAACTAATATTTTTAAAAGGTTTTCAAATAAAGTACTAATAAGTTTTATGTTTGACAAGTGGAATCTGCTAGACATAAAAGATTCTCCTATAGACAAGGGAATTGACACTTTTAAATTTTTATTATCAGAACGATTTACATTGCAGGAGGGCTAAAATGAAGTATGAATTAATAAAACCAATGAACCCCAATCTAACCTTAGTCGAGCAGATTTTTTATAATAGAAATATAGACATATCAAATATTGAAAACTTCATTTTTCCTTCTTCTGCTTGTATTAATGATCCGCAATCTATCAAAAATATAGAAATGGCAGCAATACTATTCCTAATGCACCTACATGAAGGTAGTAAGATATTTATACAGGTAGACTCTGATTGTGATGGATATACATCAAGTGCTGTGCTATTAAATTGGATTTATCGTTACTATGGAAAAAAAGTAGATAATATTGATTATAGAATTCACACAGGCAAGCAACATGGCTTACTAGAAGAAACTGTTCAATATTTAAAAGATAATGAATATAAACTAGTAATCATACCAGATGCTGGCTCAAATCAGGCAGAAATTCATGAGCTATTAAATAATCTTGATATTGATTGTATAATTCTAGACCATCATGAATCTGATATACAAGATGAAACAACAGCGATAGTTGTAAATCCTACAATTGACGGAGTTTATCCGAATAAAAACTTGAGCGGTGCGGCCGTAGTATATAAATTTTGTAAAGTATTAGATGAAAAATGTCAGACGGACATTGCAGATGGTCTCCTAGATTTAGTTGCACTAGGTTTAATTGCAGATATGATGGATACCACTGAGCTTGAAAATAGACGTTTAATTTTACAAGGGTTAAATAATATAAAGAATATATTTTTAAAAGCTCTGATCGAAAAACAATCATACTCAATGCGAAATGAAATCAGTATAACAACCATAGGATTTTATATTTCTCCTCTTATAAACGCTGTTGTTAGAGCTGGGTCAGCAGAAGAAAAGATGATTATATTTAAAGCGTTTCTAGATAGCGATGCTCATGAAAGAATTCAGTCAACTAAGCGTGGCTCAAAAGAAGGCGATACAGAAAGTATGTTTGAGGCAGCTTGTAGGATGGTAAGTAATATAAAAAGTCGTCAAAATAGAATGCGTGACGATTCTATAAAGAGTATAGAAGAAATTATACAGGAGAGTAACTTGGTACAAAATAAAATTATTGCAATTGTTGATAATGGGAATATTGATAAAAACTTATCAGGACTAATTGCAAATAAAATAATGGCAAAGTATAAGCGCCCAGTTATGATCTTAAAAGAAACAGAGAATGAGTTGCTGCAAGGTTCTGCTAGGGGTTATGAAAAATCTGAGTTGAAAGATTTTAAAAATTTTATTATAGAAAGTTCCATAGCAGAGTATGCAGAAGGCCATGCTAATGCTTTTGGTGTTGGATTCAAAAAAGAAAAACTGGAAGATTTTATTCAATATGCAAATACTAAACTTCTAAATATAAATTTTGATAATCAATATTTAGTAGATGGTATTCTAGATGTCTCACAATTGAACTTCTCATTCTTTCAAGAGATACATTCTTTAAAGAGTTTGTGGGGAAAGGGGTTTGAAGAGCCACTCTTTTGCGTAAAAAACATAAAGATAAAGATTGATGATATTGTCTTACTTTCTGCGGATAAAAATCCAACGTTAAAAATAACATCAAACGATATTTCTTTTATGAAATTTAATATGTCATTAGAAGAATACGCTACACTAAAGCCACCACAGCATGGATTTATCACATTAGATGTAGTTGGTAGATTTCAGATGAATGAGTGGAGTGGGGGCCTGTATCCACAAGTCCTTATTGAAGATTATGCAAAAGCAAAAGAAATTCAACATTATTTTTAGGGGGAGAAAAGATGGTAGAGATTTCAGGACCTGAGCTGGCGATAAGTTATCCACCACAGAGCGCCTACTTTATTGGCGAAGAAAACGAACGTTCGGATGTTCTTGAACTTTCTCAAGATGCTATTAGAGTTGTTAGTGTTGGTAGTACAGGAGATAATGGAAGTGTAGATGCATTTGGTAGAGCGAGAGTGAGCGAACCACTTACTCTTGGAGACTATAAGCATTTATATGCAATTGACCCAAACTTTTTAGATTCTGTAAGTGCTAGTGGCACAGTCTCTTTTGCCTTAAATCAAGCAGCTGCAACATTGGCAACGGGCACTAGTAGTGGTTCATATGTAATACATCAAACAAAATTATACCATCACTATCAACCTGGCAAGTCACAATTAATTTTAAGTTCATTTAATTTTGGATATGCAGAAGCGAATGTTACAAAAAGAACTGGATACTTTGATGATAGAGATGGAATCTATTTTGAACAGGTAGGACTTCCAACATCAAACGGTACAGATGCTGGTACATTAAATTGGGTTATACGATCGTATGTTACTGGAACAGCATCAGAGGTTGGTACGCGAATACCACAAAGTCAATGGAATATTGATCGTTGCGATGGGACTGGCAAGAGTGAATTTAATCTCAATATATCTAAAGCGCAGCTAATATTTATAGATTTTCAATGGCTCGGAGTTGGTAGAGTTAGATGTGGATTCGTGCATAATGGTGAATATATAGTTGCGCATGAATACTATCACTCAAACTTCGATAATACTGTGTATATCGCTAATCCAAACCTGCCAGTTCGATGCGAAATTGTAAATACTGCAGCTATATCAGCAAGTGCAAGCTTCTCTCAAATATGTTCTTCTGTTATGGCAGAAGGTGGATATATACAAAGCGGAATTGATTGGTCTATTGATAGTGGGTCACTAAGACAAACATCGACAACTGGTGCCTCTAGATTTCCAGTGCTTGCATTTAGACTAAAAGATACCTATCAAGGCTATCCAAATAGAGCAACTGTAAAATTAAATAATATTACTGCACACATACAAGACAATTCAAGTTATGTTGAAATTATAAAAATTCCAGATGCAAGTTATTTAGTCAATGCTGGCGGAACTTCCTCATTAACTTGGGTTTCAGTAAATACAAATAGTGTTGTTGAATATTCCATTGATGCTGCTGCGTTTACTGGCTCTACTACTGTAATAAATGTATTATCTTCTGTAGTCATTCCAGCTGGTGGTTCTGCAAATAGTCAAGGAGTTGCTGGAATACCCTCTGCAACTGATTCAAAAAAGAACTTTATTGTTCAAAATTATGACTCTACAAATTCTGAAGTATATATTATATCTGTAAAAACAACAGAAACAGGAAACGTGCGCGCAAAAGCTGCGGTTACAGCTCAGTGGAGGGAAATATATTAATGCAACAAAATTCATTTGGCACTTATGGCAAGCATTGCGTAGTTGATTTCTGGGGTTGCGACTCTGATCGCATAGATAATCTACCTTTCATGAAATCACTATGCTTGCTTGCCGCAAATGCAACTGGGGCCACAGTTGTTGACGTAATACATAAAGATTTTGAGCCTCAGGGGCTAACTGTACTAGTGCTACTTGAAGAATCTCATCTTTCTATACACACTTATCCAGAATTTGGGTTTGTTGCATTTGATTGCTATACATGCTCTAATCTATGCTTTCCTGAAGAAGCTGTAGAAATATTCAAAAATATTTTAAAGCCTACTAAATCAGTAGAGAAGTTTATAGAGCGGGGCCTCTTACAGTAGTTATATTGACAGAACTACTATTATATAGTATAATTATTATATATAATAAACTAGGAGGATATGAGTGAATGTCTTACGTCTCTGTGCATAATCATACCCACTTCTCAAATCTTCGCTTACTAGATTGCATCATAAAGCCGAGCGATTTAATAGATAGAGCACATGAATTGGGACTTTCTGGTCTAGCAATAACAGACCATGAGTCCCTAAGCGCTCATGTAGAAGCTATTCAATACTATAAAAAGAAATATAAAGATTCTGAAATGAAACTAATACTTGGAAATGAGATCTATCTTACTGATGATAGAAGTATGGGTGGAAAATATCCTCACTTTCTACTCATGGCTAAAAATGCTGAGGGCCATCGCGCACTGAGGGAGTTTAGTAGCATAGCTTGGTCTCATTCTTATTATGATAGAGGGCTTGAGCGCGTCCCTGTAACAAAGCAAGAGTTGTTAGATATAACAAATAAGTACAAAGGAACACTGATTGCCACAACTGCTTGTATTGGTGGCGAACTCTCACAGTATATCTTAAAATTACATGCAGCAGAAGGAGCGGGAGATGAGCAGCAAACCACTTTCTATAAGCAGCAGATATATTTATTTATTGATTTTTTACAGCAGTGTTTTGGGCAAGACTTATTATTAGAAATAGCCCCAAATGATTCGGAAGAACAGAGAATAGTTAATTGTAGAATGAAATCTATTGCCAGTTTTTTCCAAATTCCTCTAATTTTTGCAACGGATTCACACTACCTCAATAAAGAAGATAGATACATCCATAAGGCTTTCTTAAATTCGAAGCACGGTGAGCGAGAAGTTGATGACTTTTATTCTACAGCGTACATGATGTCAGAAGAAGAAGTGTGGGAATATTTAAAACATGACTTTTCTAAAGAAGAATTTAATGCCATGATTGAAAATTCTAAAACTATATTGCACAAAGTCGAATTTTACGACTTATTCAATCCTCAAATTATTCCAACGATCAAATTACCACAAATAAACTTAGATATTACATTCCAAAAAGATAAATATATATATCTAGATAAGATGCTAGATGATGATAATATACAAAATAATGTATGGATTAAAACTTGTTTAAATAAATTAGCAGAAAAACAACTATTTAACGATACTTATTTAAATAGATTGAATGATGAAGCTAGAGAGTTGTATGAAATATCTGAGAACCTTAGCATCACAATGACTTCATATTACAATACGATGGCCAAAATTATTGATATCGTATGGAACGAAGGCGACAGTCTAGTAGGTGTTGCGCGAGGAAGTGCCACTGGCTTCTTAAGTTGCTATCTGCTAGGCATCACTCAGCTTGATCCTATTAAATGGAACTTGCCGCACTGGCGCCATCTCACAAGTACGCGCCCAGAATTCCCAGATATTGACTTTGATACTCAGGCGCTACGTCGAGATAGAATATTACAAGCTATCAAGGCTTATTTTGGCGATAAGAACGTGCTAAATATCTGTACATTTGGTACAGAAGGCCCCAAATCAGCCATCCTAACTGCGTGTAGAGGGCTAGGCATAGACAACGATATTGGTTTATATCTAACAGGCATGATACCTCAAGAGCGTGGCTTTACATGGCCACTGAGCGATTGTTTATATGGTAATGCTGAAAAGGATAGACGCCCAATAGAACCGCTTAAAATTGAAATTGCGAAGCATGAAGGCCTAGAAGAAATGATATTGAAGATCGAGGGACTTGTGAATAAGCGTTCTATTCATGCGGCTGGTGTGTATATCTTTAATAATGGTTTTGTAGAGCGTAATGCTCTAATGAAGGCACCCAATGGACAACCTACTACTCAATGGGATATGGATGATAGCGATTACATGGGCTGTTTAAAGTATGATTTGCTTACTATAGAAGCCTTGGATAAACTGAGGGTTGCATTAGACTTGCTAATAGATGACGGCTTAATCGAGGCTCAGAGCTCTCTAAAAGAGACATACGATAAGTATCTGCACCCAGATGTTTTAGACTATTCGAATCAGATGTGGCAGGCTGCCTCAGATGGAGAAGTCATAAGTCTATTTCAGTTTGATACTTTAGTGGGCGGCCAAGCGATCAAAAAAGTTCAGCCACAATCACTTGAGGACGCAGCATCAGCAAATAGCTTAATGAGATTGATGCCACTCGAAGATGGCACAGTATTGGTTGATAAATATGTGCAGTTTAAAAATAATATTGAACTTTGGTATCGAGAATTAGATAGAAATAATATTCGCCCAGACGAAGTTAAACTGCTTGAACCTCACTATCTACCTGTATATGGTGTGCCCAATACTCAAGAAGATATGATGGAATTACTCATGAATCCAGAGCTAATTGGATTCTCACTTGAAGAAGCGAACTATGCAAGAAAAATTGTTGGCAAGAAGAAGATGGAAGAAATTCCTAAGTTAAAGAAAATGATTTTTGACAAAAGCCCTGTATCACATAGTCTAATAAACTATATTTATATAACTGCAATTCAACCTCAACTTGGGTAGAATGATGCTCAAGTAAAATTTGTTGAACCTTATCCAAGGGTGTATGAGAAATCATGCTAACGGTGAAACCTAAGTGTGTGAACATATGGCAATACCGTGCCAAGCTCATTTTGAGAAGGTGTAGAGACTAAACTGGAGAAATCCTAAGAGAAATAGAGATGGATACTATTTCGTAGCGGCAAATATGAATACCTGTGGTCTAAATTTAACCTTTCATATAGTCCACTTTTTATTAAAAATAAGGAGGAGTTTATATGATTTGGAGAAAATTTAGAAACACAAGATATGAAATTAGTGAGTACGGGGATGTAAAAAATATTCTTACAGGAAGAATCTTAAAATCTTCTTTTGTACCAAAGGGCTATTTACATATAAGCCTTAGAATTGATTCTAGTAGAAAAACTTTTTTAATACATAGACTTGTTGCAGAAGTTTTTTTATCAGAATTTTCCGATCAGTATACAGTGGATCATATTGATGAGAATAAAATTAATAATCATTTTTCAAATTTAAGAATGATGAAAAATGAAGAAAATATTTCTATTTCTTGGAGAAGTGGTTCTAGGATTGGAACGTGTACAAAAAAAGTTTTAATGATTAATAAAGCCACTGGATTAGTAGAAAAAGAATTTGATTCTATTTCCGAGGCTAGTAGACAACTTTCTGTAGATAGAAAAGGCTTAATAAAAAAATTAAATAATAAAACATTAAATAGCAAGAACCCTGTATACAAATTTTATATTTTCAAACATTCATAAAGATATAGTCCGATCCTTATAGAAATATAAGATAATTGATTCATTCTCAAGAAATCATACCACTCCATATACAGCTATCGCTCTTCAAGAGCTTAATATATATAATAAATATCCAACATTATATTGGAATACAGCATGTTTGTATGTTGATGCTGGCGCAGGCGAGGATAAAACAACAGATTATGCTAAAATTGCAACTGCAATAGGTCAGATAAAGTCAAGTGGAATTAATGTGGCTCTACCTGATATCAATCGCTCAAGATTTAACTTTAGTCCTGATGTTGAAAACGATAGAATATTGTGCGGCCTGAAGGGTTTAGTTAATGTCGGAGATGATATTGTACATGAAATTATTAAGAATAGACCCTATACTTCTTTATATGATTTTATGGAGAGAACTTCTGCATCAAAGTCTGTAATGATATCGCTAATAAAATCTGGGGCTTTTGACTTCGTAGAAAAAATTCCAAGAGAAAAGATAATGGAAAATTATATATACTCTACTTTACCGCAAAGAAGTCGTATATCTCTGCAAATAATACCTGCAATTATAAATTCAGATATTGATAAGACCGAAATAAATGACCTCCTAGCCTTGTTTGAGTTTAATAGATATATGAGAACTCTAAGGAAAAATAATCATTATATACTAGATCAGAGGGCCTTAGAATACTATTTAGATAGGTTTGATCCTAAATTAATTGAAGATAATGAAGGAATCAAGTGTGCGGTGTGGGATAGAGTGTACGATAAACATATAGAACCCCTACGTAAATGGACCTCTGAAAATCAGGAAGAGATTAAAAAAGCTTTGAGTAAAGAAGCATTTGAAGAAGAATGGGCTAAATACGCGTCTGGCACTATAGCATCATGGGAAATGGACTCTGTGAGCTTTTACCATTCGTACCATGAGCTTGAAAAAGTTAATACTTCTGAATATGGAATAGTCGATTTTTATAATCTTCCTGAATATCCAAAAGTAGAAAAGTTTATAGAATTTGGACCTAAGAAAAAAGTCCCCATATTTCAAACTTCAATAATTGCAGGAACTATCTTAGGAAAAGATAAGATAAAATCTACAATTTCTATACAAACGATTGATGGGGTTGTGTATGTTAAGTTTAGACCAGAGCAGTTTGCAGAGTATGATAGGCAAATATCCGAGCGTCAAGAGGATGGAAGCAAGCGAGTTCTCGATCGCTCGTGGTTTAATCGAGGTAAAAAGATATTACTTACTGGATTTCGTCGCGGCTCCGAATTTGTTCCTAAAAAATACTCGCATACTTCAACTGAGATGTTATATTTAATTGATGAAATTGACACTCAAGGAAACTTAGTTTTAAAGAGGGATAGACTATGAAAACATTAATTGCACTTTTTGGAAAATCTGGCAGTGGGAAAGACTCCATTGCCAGAAAATTATGTGAAAAATATGACTATCATAAAGTAAAGAGAATCACAACTCGCCCCATGCGCGAAGGTGAGGCCCAAGGTGAGCCATACTATTTTGTAGATGAATTAGAATTACATTATGATTTAACTGAAAATCTTGAAAAATATCTAGAAGTTGGATATTTTAATAATTGGGTGTATGCAACACATGCAGATGCTTTAGAAAAAGAAATAAATATAGGTACATATGATGTGGATGCTGTAGACATTCTGCTACAAGAAAAGCAAATAAATGTTATTCCTTTTTTTATATATGTAGATGATAAAGAAAGAATGATAAGGTTATTAAATAGACAAGAAAATCCAGATATAGATGAGATTTGTAGAAGACATGTAGCAGATAAAGAGGCGTATTCTAAAATAGACTTTTCTTTTTACCTCATTCAAAACAAAGATTTAGAGGTAGCAGTAGAAGGAATTAAGAATATTGTAAATTATGAACTTGACAGCATTATTTAAACATGATATAATATAAATATAAATTAAGGGAGAGAAAAAATGAGATTAGAAGATCTAGGAAAAAAATTGCTTACAAATATTCCACCATTATCAGAAGATATAATTAAAGAAAATCTAGAAGAATACTTTAAACGTAATTTAAACACGAAATATCATCTTCTCCTTGGGAAAGAAATTTCATATTACACAGTTTTTAATACTCAAACTATTAACTTTGCTGATAATGTATATGATTATCTAAATTCAAGTTTCTACGAGGTTGACGGCACTATAGTTCCAATGAGTCAAATTAATTATATGGAACAAAGAGATGATGGATGTATGGAAATTTTTATAAATAAAATCTATTTTCATTTGGCCCCCTTCGACTGGGGAGTTGAAATTGTATGAATTTTGTGCTTAATTGCTTTAATTTTACTCTAAAAGGAACTTGTTATTTTAGTGATGGTAAAAAAATTGAGATTCAACCAATAAATGCAGAGGAAGTTATAAAAGTAATACGAGCAACTGAGGTAGATTCTATTACATTGATGGGCCCACGTGCTTTTACAGAAAGAATTGCAAAAGAAATAAAAGAAGAAATAGATATTGATATATATATCATGGGGGCGACTTATGAGTAATTGTTTAAAGATTACAGAGGAATATTTAACATTTGATGAGGCTGAAGCTGAGGATTTAATTGAGCAAGCTAAGTCTCAAGCGGGCGTAGCTTATGAGCTGGTTGGGCATTCCACAAGTAAGAAAAGCAAAAAAAATGTAGAGTATTTTCTAGTTAGAATTATTAAAGAATATGCCAAAGAGAAGGACTTGATTCTTAATAATGAGGGAGTTTAATTATGTTGACGACATTTTTGCTAAAAGTGGCAGTAAAGAGCAGCGAATACCTTTGCCTTATCGAGGAACCTCTCAAGCAGCTGGCTACGATTTCTTTAGTCCTATTAATGCAACTATCTTCCCAGGCCATACGCTTTTAGTTTGGACTGATGTAAAAGTTTCAATGTCGTCTGATGAGTGTTTAAAAATATATCCAAGATCAAGTATGGCTATAAAAAGAAATTTAATACTAAAGAATTCTGTTGGTATTATAGATGCTGATTATTTTGAAAATCCAGATAATGACGGAAATATTGGTATTCCATTATGGAATGTTGGCGATGAGCCACAAAATATTAAAAAAGGTGAAAAGATAGCTCAGGGTATTTTTGAGAAGTATTATAGAATTAACGAGGCGAATGAAACAGCGCTAAGACAAAGTGGATTTGGAAGTACAGGACTGTGATCTACTTTGCGATTGACCAATCTTCAAATGTGTCTGGATATTCTGTATGGAAAGATAAAGAGTTGATAGAATGGGGAAAGGTTCAATTTGAAGGCGAATTTATATTTAGAGTTATAGAACTTAAAAAATGGATTCTAAATAAAATAGAGGAATACGAAGAAGAAGAAGTAGAAGTTATAATAGAGGAAATTCAAGAACAAGCTAATGCGCAAACGTTTAAAAAACTAGCGATGTTACAAGGTGCAATATTAGTTACATTGACAGAGGTAGAAATAAAATATCATTTAGTATATGCTTCTCAATGGAAATCTTTTGCAAATATAAAAAGTCAAAATAGAGCTGAGCAAAAAAGGGATGCGCAAAAATATGTACTAGAAAAATATGGAAAAAAAGTAACACAAGATGAAGCTGACGCCATTTGTATGGGTGAGTACATAGTTTTTGGTATAAAAAATTGGGGGCGATGAGCCCCCTTTAATCATGTGCGTATATTTTTACTGCACTCATCTCCATAGTGCCCTCGTGGCTCAATGGAACAGTGAATGATTGTAAATAATGATTTCCAGATATGCCTGTATTTAAATCTGTTATGTGTATTTTTTTATTAGGTTCTAATGAATATATAGGAATAGAGCTTACAGATATACTTTCATTAAAGTTGGTGTGAATATAGAGTAAATTTTTCATTGTAGAGAATGCATCACTCTTATACTGAAACTCTTCATTGTCTAAATAATTCTCAATTTGAGATTTTAAAATACTAACATATGGAACTTCAAGAGATTCAAATTCAGATTCAATTCTTAAAGCATCTGCATTGGTCTCAATATAAGCTGTGTATTCAGCAATACTAGTATCCCCTACGCTAAAAAATAATGTAGTATTATTTGGTATACTAGTTAAAGTTGCTTTAGATATTGTCACACTTAAGGCTTGAGTTCCTCCATAATATCTATCAACAACTGCACTTGGTCCAGTACCTCCTCCAAATAAGACACTATCAGCAACAACAGCTGTAGCAAGAAGTTGTCTAGCTGCTGAGAGAGCAGTTGCTACAGTTCTTGATAAACTTGTATCATAATAATCAACGACTGAAGAATCTGCGGCTCCAGTATATCCACCACCAAATAATGCTATTGATGAGATTTGTGAGGCAGCTAAATTATAGCGAGCAGTAGATAATGTTGTTGGAGTTGTTCTAGTAAGAGAAGAATCATAGGCATCAACTGTTGCTCTTGCGGTTCCATCAGTTCCCCCACCAAATAGTACATAATTATTAACTGAGGCTGCGGCTAATTGCTGTCTAGCTAAAGAAAGTGCAGTTGGTGTTGACCTAGTTAAAGAAGTATTGTATGCATCAACTGTGCTTAATGCTGAGCCTCCTCCAAATAATGCGTAATTAGCATTACTCGAAGCAGCAAGATAGAGTCTAGCTGCCGAAAGAACTGTTGGTGTTGATTGTGTTAAGCTAGTATTATAAGCATAAACATAATCACGAGCAACTGCTACTGCACCAGGTGGATATCCTCGACCACCACCAAACAATGCATAACTTCCAACTGAAGTTGCAGCTAAATCCCAAACTCCATTTGCAAATTGAGTTGGAGAGGTTCTTGTTAGCGATGTATCATATGCATCAACAGCTGTGCCAAGTGAGCTCCCAAATCCACCTCCAAATAAACCATAATTACCAACTGATGCACCAGCTAATAAATGTCTAGCAGAAGATAAGGCTGTTGGAGTTGTTCTTGTAAATGAAGTATCATAAGCGTTAACAGTGGAAACAAATGTGGTCGTAAATCCACCACCAAATAATGCATAATTTCCAACAGAAGTTCCAGCAAGTTCATATCTGACGGTACTTAATGAAGTTAAAGTTGCAGCATTAACATCCGCAGAGGTTTCTACAACATTTGTAACAGTAGTACTGGCTTGTATACCAGTTCCTGTTACAGCCATACCCTTTCTAATATCAATACTAGAGGTTAACATTGTTAATGTTGTGACACCATTGGCAATTAATTTTGAAGTTGCTCTATCTAAATTTACATAATAAGTGCTTGCTGTTACTATATCACTAGTAGTAAATCCAATTGTTGTAGAACTTGCTGTATAAATTGACCAAGAACCATTAAGCTTGGTATTAAAAAATGGTGGAATTCCTGATATAGTTAAAACATCTCCAACATTTACTGTAGTTGGCGAAGTAAAAGTTGCACTAACAGTTCTTCCATTTGTTGGAACTGTAAAGCTACTAAAACTTACTGGCACACTTTCTAAATCTTCATACAAAATAACCTTTACACTTCTACCAGCTGAATCTGTATAAGTTGGTTCCAATGTTCTTGGATATATAATGGTTATATTATCATCTCGTATTGATTTAATCCTTCTACCAATTGCATTCACAGAAAATTGAGAAACACTACTATTAGAATCACTAATTATATCAAAGAAATAATTCCAAGTAAATGCATCTCCGAGAGGTTTATTAGTATTAAAATCAGTATCTTCTTCTCCTGTATTTTGAGACCGCCAAACTCCAGCAGTTGCACTTGTTTTTTTATAAATTCCTGTATTATCTTCTGAATTATACTCGAAATATTTCTTAAGTTCAGCATAATATCTATTTTCTTCAATAGAAGGGTCTGTTTGAGCATTATATTCAGTTAAATCAATTATATACTGCTGCCAAGGTTGATTATAATCACCCAAGATTGATGTCCATGTACCTCCACTATCTTGTATATAAAATTGACTAGGTACTTCTGGTATTGTATCTATTACAAGATGATATAAAAGATTGTTTGCACCATAAACATAGAAATCATTTTTTACACCCTTCCAATTTGGTGCGTTGCTATAAGAAGAAACAATTTCTTTATCAGAAAAATTATAAATATATGGAATAAAATCAAAGTTGGCTAAATACTTATTGCCTCCATCATTCTGAAATAAAGAAATATTACTAAGATTACTTTCAAGATTTTTTTTAAATTGAAATATAAAGTTACCATCTATGTCAAAAAAATACTCATACTCACCCAATAAATCAGATTTTACTCGTTCAAGTATAGTATTTACTGTATCAGTACTAGATACTTCAATTTTTGTGTCTTTATTTTTTGGACTCAATACAACTTGTAGTGGTAAGATTGTCCCAGGATCTATTGGTGGAGAAAGTGCTGTTCCACTAGTTATTGGCGCAGCTGTACTAATATTAAAGGTTCTTTGTCCATAACTATTAATAGGTGTTGAATATAATGTAACTGCTGGAGAAATATAAAAAGTAAAATTACCACTACCTAAAATTGGTTTGCTTAATTGAATTCCGTTATCAAGAACTACTGAAACAGTTGAATCTGCAGATAACAAACCCTCTCCAAATTGATTTGTAAAAATCTGTACAACTGTCTTACCTATTTCAATACTAGCTGAAGATGCTGCTTGAGTTCCCACATAATAAATCCCATTTTGAGGGTCTGAAGATTGACCATCTCCATAAAAAGTAAAATCTTCTAATGGAACCCTCGTTAGAGATTCTGCATAATAAGGTACATCTAATACTACAACTTTCGATTCATCAATTCCCCCAAAATAAGAAACTGAGTCTTTGATAATAGTTTGATATGGTAAATTTTCATTTGTTATTGTATTAACAAAGTCAATATCATATCCAAGCTCCCCAGCTATGTCCCCATTCAATAACACCATTTTATCCTGAGCAGAAACTGATACTGAACTATCTTCAATTGAGTGGCTTAATGAAACATCAGTTGGTACAAAAACACCCAAATTAAACCAAATAATTGGCTCAGATAAAATTCGAGTCTCTTCAGTAGTAAGATCTGGAAACATTCCATAATAAGTGTTATTTTTCAAGCCAATTAAAATTGATATTTTTTTACTAATGGTTATTTCATTTGCTACTTCTGGTAAAAGATAAGTATCTGGATCTAGTACCAGAGTAACATTTATAGTTCTACGTATTGGACTATTACCATCAACACTCAAACTCCCAGTACTGACTAATCCCTGAATTTCTTTTATCTTTAATTCATTCCAAGTGAGTAAATTAATTTTTACATAAAGCTCTCTATCTCTATTTAAAAATAATTCATCTAAGAACTCCCTATTATAAAACATCTCCTTTTCCCCCTGTACTAGAATTTGCCTGGTATTTTATAACCAATAAAATTGTATTCATAAGTTGCTCCCGAAGATGTATATGTTGTAGATACGCTAACTTGAGCAGCAGAAGGTGTAATTGTTCCAGAAGTTCCAGTTTTTTGCACAATATAGTGTCTAGTTGTCCCCGAATCAGAAACATAAAAATATTGACTTTCAGGTAGATATGTATCAGCAGACCATGGAATAGAAAATCCATCAATATTGCTTAATACATATAAATCAGTAGAATCATATTTCTTTTTTCGCAGCCCATATTTAACTAAACTTTCATACGTCATCTCACCTATTTCAGTTACAGTGCAAGAGAAATTATAAATTAATCTGCCTAATTCTGCAATAGGCTCAAAAGAAACATCTGTAAGCCTCACCAACATTAATCCTTCAGGCTCAGACTTAAAGACTTTAGGATTTCCATCAGTCAGCCAATCAATTAACTTCTTTCTAAACTGTCTCTCAACAATATAATTATCTCCACGACTAATATATGATTGTTGATTTATATTATTTTGTCCAAAATTTGAAAGTGTCGCATACGATGATGTGCTACCTGTAAAAATAGTAGGTCCATTTAAAAGAAAATCTTCGTATCGCTCATTAACGATTCTATTTTTAGCGTCTGATGATATTATATAGTTATCGTTGGAATCTCTAGTTAAATTACTAATCAACTCAGCGTACGTCAATCCTCTAAAAACTCTAGTAGGGTCTGAAACATGAGTAATAAGAGCAGAAAATTGAAATTGTTTATATCCAATATTAGAATTTCTTATAATAAATGGAAACTTGCCCCCAATGGTTTCAATAAAAGCATCTTTTCTAACTTTTGAAAGACCAGTCACTTGGCCATTATAGATAAAATTAATTTGAATATCATCTTTTCCGTAAAAGAAAGAACCAGTAAAATCAGGAATTATTTGAGGTTGTATGCTGGTAGTTGTTGATGCACCCCTAGAAATAATCTCTCCTGAGTTATTTATTGTAGCACTTTGAAATTTATATTTATATAACATACCAGGCTCAATTAAATAATCATAAAAATATTTTTTTGCAGAAGTTGTTGTGCTCATATTGGCAGTTTCAAATACAGCAATAGTTTTAAAATTATCGTAGCCTTCATCAAAAGAAGAGCGAAGTAAAACTAAAGCGTTGCTAGTAGTGCCAACATTGCTAAGCTCAAATTCCATGCGGCCATTCTCTCTGTCATTTGTTGCGATAAAATCAACTGTTAATGTAGCTAGAGTATAGTCAGCAGTTAATTCATATCTTTTTGTATATTCAAAACCACTTTCAGTCTTAAAATAAATAGATAGATAATATGTTGTATCATCAGCAAGCGAAATGTTATTAGTCCAAGTTACTGATGTTTGATGCAAATATCTTTGATACTCAATTAAACCACTACCATCAATCTTAGTTTTAGAATTATCATATAGTATAAATTCATATTGTAGCACAGTCTCTTCTTCGTCAAAAGGATATTTAAATTCAAATGTAAAAAATTCTGCACTTGCTGTATTTGAGGCAGTATATAAAGCATAGCTATTTGTTGTTCTAGATTGAAAACCAACTATACCTAAGTGCTCTTCATTTGCTGAATTAAATCCTATTAAATTAGAAATAAATACAGGCTTCATAATTGTTTGGTAGGACCAATCTGATACATATTCTCTAGAAGTTTCATTTAAAAAAGTTTGCCCTATATAGAAAGAGACAGTTGAAGTTGTTGTTTGTGTGCTTGCTGCACTTAGAGTTATTGACGTACCACTTATAGAAGCAACAGTAACACCAGGCAAGATTCCAGGACCTGATACATTGAGACCAGGCAATACACCATTAGCACTAGAAACTGTGATAACAGCACTTCCAGTAGTAACACTTGTAGCCCCTCTTATTACAACTTGCCACGTGCTAGATGTATATGAGAAACTATTATTAGCAGTTAGATTTATTAGTTTAATCTGTGAGCGATAATATTTATTAATTCCAGAATCTTCTACTAAACTAAAATCATTATAAGTTATATTTCTGTATGTTGTTGGACCAGTTCCTGTTACAATTTTAGGAAGATTATCAGAGGGATCTATTCTAATATTATTTACAGCTACTGTATTTGCTTGCTGAATAAATAAATGAGCAGGGACTTCGATATAATTTCCCAAGCTGTTACTTTGTTTTGCTGCAATGAATGTTCCTGTTGAATATTTGCCAACGATAGGGTTCGTTTCAGAATCTAAACTTAAAAATCTAATTCCAATATGGCTATACTCATTTTCTTGATTTAATAGAGATATATCATAGTAAAATTTAAATTTATTCTCACTTGCAGTCTGATCTGCAAAGGGATCATTGGTATCATCATATAATTTAATTGGTATACATTCAAATCCATCTATTTTTGATGGAACTGTAGGCAAATAGAGAGTCATTTGCAACCTCCTTGTTCATCTTATTAAATAAAAAAAGGTAGAGCATTATCGCCCTACCTTAAATAAAATATGCCTCAATAGATTTGTATCATTCAACCCACTAAATTTGGCGGCTCCCATATACACGTATCTTCATTTAAGATCCAATCTGGTTCAGGGCAGGGTGGAATAAAAGCATCTCTAATTTCATCATAAGTATAACCTACTCCAGCATAATTTTTTCTAAATGGAACTCCACCTAAAGAATGGGCACCAGCAATAGTATTATAACTAGTGCGCTTACAAGTTTTACGTCTAAGGTTGCCATAATATTGCTCCCAGTCAACGCCACCTTCATTCTCATCTCTTCCAGTTATAACTTCTACGACAATATTATTTTGATCTAAAAAAGCATAGTGACCCATCCTTTACCTCCTAAAAAGATATATTACCACTTCCACCAGTGAAAGTGTATATTTTAAATTGATTTACAACTAATTTATTGTAAGTAAGCCCTGGATCAATTTCTTTAATGTCGCTTCTGTTAGCTGGATATCTTATAATAACTACACCACTTCCACCATTTCCACCAGCAGTATTATATCCGCCTGCACCGCCACCCCCAGTATTAGCTGTAGCATTTCCTCCGCGAGCATTGCCCCCTCCACCTTGGCCACCATTGCCATTTGTGATATTACCCCCAGCTCCACCACCACCTGCATAAAATACTGGAAAACCAGTTATATAAGATAGAGCGCCTATCCCACCATTGCCTCCAGTATTAGTAGAGCCAGTAACTCCTGCAGCTTCTGCACCACCGCCACCACCAAATCCACTACCTCCAGTAGCAACAGCAGAGCCTCCATTATTTCCTAGACCAGCAACTCCAGAGCCAGGTGTTCCTGTCGTAAATGGGCTTGTAGTTGCAGAGCCTGCTCCACCACCAGATCCACCATTTCTACCACCCTGCGTAGTATTACTAAATCCACCTCCACCTCCGCCTTTACCACCAATACCAAAGCTACCAAAATTTGAATCACCACCATCATTTCCTCGGCTATTGCCTAATGCGCCCCCCGAACCACCAGCTCCAATTGTAATATTATAAGCAGCACCAAGAACTATTGAAGTAGAGCCAACGGAATATCCGCCAGCACCTCCTCCTCCAGCACCTCCACCACCACCGCCGCCAGAAACTACTAAATATTCAACTTCAGTAACGTTAGTTTCCCTTAGTAAATTTTGAACGCGAGGTCTAAAGAAACTATCAAAACTATAAGACATCAATAGTCTCCTCCATGAATAGTAATCTGTAGCCCTGCGGAAGCAGTTGTTCCTATTGTTGCATTTATTTTATAATTTGCTGGTAAATATGGTATAGGTGGTATTGTTTCTGACGTATTGACCGTTATTGTTACATTATAGTCTGTTAAAGCTGCTATTTCAGAAACCGTACTCGCAGCAACTGTAACTTCATGTATTAGAGAATTATTTGTTGCAGTTGCATTTGTACTTCCATTATTTATAAAAAAGCGCACAACAGTAGCTGAATTTGTTCCAAGTGGTCTAATCTTTATTTGATCAATCCTAGATCCATCAACTCCAGCAGTAAATATTGTACTAACTGTTGTTCCCGTTCCATCTTTCAATATATTAGAATTTGTTAAAGTCCCCCAACTCACTTTAGGAGTTAGGGGGAAGATTGGTTGTGTATTTGCTGCCATTATAAAGCCCCTCCAAAATTTTTATATGAATATACTATCGAACCAACGTCACGATTTGTATAATAACTTCCATGTTGTCCATCTAGTAAATCTGCGTTTAGATTGATAACACTAGTTGTAGAAGATACTGTAAATGGCGCTGTTCCTGACGCAACTGTTGAAATAAAAGCTGTGGCGCTAACCTGTCCTAAAACTTCTAGTTTTGTACTTGGATTGGTAATGCCACCTATACCAATATTTCCACTAGTAGCTTTTATAACCATATTCACAGGACTTGCATACATTCCAGTAAAATATAAATCTGCTGTTGAGCCGCCAGAAAAAGCAGCAGCACTTTGAAAATAATTTATACCTCCAGCAGTAACAAGTCGTATTATTGAGTTTGCATCTTCTGCTACAATTCCTGCATTTGCAGGAACATAAAGATGTAAAAGTTCAAATGGCGCTTGGGTTCCAATACCAACATAACCACTAGAATTTATGCGCATGGCCTCAACGCCACCCTCAACAAATCCTATTGTATCAGCTGTTGGAAAATATATTCCAGTATTAGTATCATTTATTGCAGCGAGAGCAGGAATTGTTGTAGAGCCAGTTCCTACATAAATATTAGCAGAAGCTGTTAAATTATTGACAAAAATATTACTAGATGTAATATTTATTGTATTCACAAAACTTGATGTTAAAGAACTTGCACTTATATTTCCAGTTACATTAATTGAAGAAGCTGTAATTCTTGTAGTATTTATTGAAGTTAAATTAGCTATAGAAGAAGTTAATAAATTTGTACTTATGTTTGAAGCAGTTAAGATTGTAGCATTTATTGTAGAAGAAGTTAAAATATTACTACTAATATTTGAACTTGTTAAAGTAGTAACTTCAATATTACTTGTTGAAAATCCACCATTTAAATCTCTGGATACTAAGGCGCTATTAACATTGCTACTTGTTGCATTTGTTCCTATTGTAATAAAATCAATTGTAGCACTACTTGTTAATATTATACCATATCCTGCGTTCAATGTCAAGGTGTCACCAGGGTCATCAGCAATTACAGCACTTTGCCCTGAAATAGAAATAATCCCAAAGGCACTGGCGGCCGAACCTCCAGCAGATGCATTAATTGTTAGAGTGTTAGTTGCATTATCAGTACTTAATGTTATATTAGTCCCACCTGCAACAGTTAATATAGAATTAGGAGATGCAGCTACAAGATTATTTTGTCCTGATACTGATATAGTGCCAAATGCGCTTCCGCCTCCACTGCCAGTATTTACACCAATAACGTGACCATAAGTATCAAAAGTAAGTCCATTAACAAATACTCCGCTAGTTGTTGTTACATCTGCAACTGTTGAAGTGTCAGCATGTGAAATGGTTATTGAGGCTGTAGCAGTTTGATTCAATGTAAATGAACCTGTACCAGTAAGGCCGCCACCTGAATTTATGTTAATTGTTACATCTGAAATTGTTGGTTTGTTTGTGATATTAGTATAATCAAGGTAATATGAGCCATGCTGCCCATCAAGTAGGTCTGTATTTAAGTTCGTTACTAGAGTTGTTGAAGATACTGTTAATGGTGGTGTGCCAGTTGCAACAGTTGATATAAGTGAAGTTGCACTTATTATTCCAGCAACTTCTAGTGTTGTGCTAGGTGTTCTAGTGCCAATACCCACTCTATATCCTTCAGGAAAAATTGTATTGCTAAATATACTTACAGTACCTAATGAACCAGCAGTTGTACTACCCATTACTATATTTGTTATTGAGCCACTTAGACCCCTAGTACCAATCTGAATAGTCTGCCTCAAACCACTACTGACAGTACCCACTGCTATGCTAACCGTATATGAGGCTGTTGAGCGACCTATAACAATTTCTGATGATTGTGTAGGCCCACCAATTAGAATTGAGCCAGTTTCTATACCTGTTCCAATATTTATATTAGAAGTCTTTACAGCAGTTCCTATATTTGCAGTACTACCAGCTGCCCCATTTAATGATAAGGCCGCATTTGCAGTTAGTGTACTATTAAATGTTGAGGCTCCTTCAGTAGTTATTCCATTGTAAACAGAAAGCGTAGAATTCATTCTTACAGCATCATAAGCAAAAAAGTTTCCTCGAACATTTAAATTTCCGTCTACTGCAAAATTACCTACATTAATTATAGAGCGAGCATTATTGGCATATTGATAAACTCTGGTATTACCAGTACCAACTACATATGTATAACTAGCTGTTGAATTTAAATTTGTATACATGCCAAGAGGATTACTTTCTTCAAAAAGTACTGGAAAAGCACTTTTAACAACAGAGCTAGTTATTGTAAAGGGAACAGAAAGTTCAAATTGAAATATAGAATCAAGACTATTATCTAAAATAAACATTCTAGTTCCATCAGAATTAAAATTTATTGCCTGTGGATTATTAGAAGGAGATAGTGATCTTGAGACTGAAGCATAAACAGCTGTTGAAGAGCTCCATGCAGTTCCTAGTGAATACTCATGAACCCTATCATTTGTTGTTCCAACCATAAACATTTTAGTTCCATCATTATTAAACGCCAAGCCAGCTGCTCCTGTATCTTGACTGACAACTGAAAATGAAGTAGAAAAAGTCATGCTGCCAGGTGACACATTCCAAGGTGTCGTCAATCTAAATTCTCTAACAACATCTGAAGTTCCACCTAATACATAAACTCTTGTTCCATCATCTTTGAAAAATAAATCATTTGGACTACTATCGCCAATATTAAATGAGGTTGTATAGAGAGCAGCAGTACTAACTATCCAGGGTGTAGATAAACTATATTGAGTTATATCATCTCCAGAACTTCTTCCAGTTATAAACATATATTGACCTTCAGGACTAAAAAAGACTCCTTGTGGACTAGGCTCTTGACCTGATACTGAAAAAGATATTCCAGAATAAGAAAGTCCTGTAACGGATACATTTTTAGTTATTATATCATTTGCATTTTGAGTCCTTATAATTATAGAATCAAAGCTTGCAGTACTACTTGTTAATGTTATAATACTTGCACTACTTGCTGTCAATGTATTTACACTTATATTTGTTGCAGTTAAGGTTGTTATATTTAGTTGACTTGCTGTTAGAATATCTACACTAATATTACTAGATGTTAAATTTATTGTATTAATAATACTAGCTGTTAAAATATTTGTACTAATATTGGAACTAGTTAAAGTCGTTATATTAGCAAAGCTAGCAGTTAAAGTATCTGTACTTATATTTGATGCTGAAAGAGTTGGAATATTTAATTGACTCGCAGTTAATATATTAACACTTATATTTGAAGCTGTTAAAGTATCAACATTAATAAAACTAGATGTAATTGAACTAGCACTAATATTTCCAGTTACATTTAAAGAAGAAGCAGTAATTCTAGTTGTATTAATTGAAGTTAAATTTGCCACACTCGAAGTTAAAACGTTTGTGCTAATATTTGAAGCTGTTAAATTAGCAATATTTGCAAAACTAGCAGTCAATATATTAGTACTTATATTAGAAGAAGTTAAAGTCGTAATATTTCCAAAACTAGCTGTTAAAATGTTTGTACTAAAATTAGAAGTTGAGAAATTAGATACATTTAAATTTGTTGCAGTTAAATTTGAAACAGTTATATTTGTTGCATTTATAAAACTAGCAGTTAAAATATTTGAGCTTACATTTGAAGCTGTTATAATTGAACTATTTATAAAACTGGATGTTATGGAACTTACACTAATATTTCCTGTAATATTCATCGAAGAAGCAGTAATTCTAGTTGTATTAATTGAAGTTAAATTTGCAACGCTTGCCGTTAGAATATTTCCACTAATATTTGAAGCAGTCAAAGTGGTCAGATTTAATGAGCTTGCAGTTAATACATTTGTACTAATATTTGAAGCAGTTAAATTAGTAATATTTGCAGAGCTAGCTGTTAAAATATTCCCACTTATATTTGATGCAGTTAAAGTAGTTAAATTTAAAGAACTAGCAGTTAATACATTTGTACTAATATTTGTTGAAGTTAAATTACTTGTAAAAATTGAGCTTGCACTTATATTTCCAGTTACAGTAAGATTTGAGCTAAATGTAACATTACCTATCGCAGTCAGATTTCTTGCACTGATAAGTGTTGTAGATTGTAATTGAGAAGTAGTTATACTTGTTGCATTTATTACAGTTGATGTTAAGCTTGCGGCTGAAACATTATTAAAATTAGATAAACTAGCTGTCAAAACATTTGCACTAATATTAGTAGCTGTCAAATTTGCTATACTAAAAGAACTAGCTGTTAAAACATTTGCACTTATATTTGAGGCAGTTATTATTGAACTATTTATAAAGCTAGATGTAATAGAACTTGCACTAATATTTCCAGTTACGTTCAAAGATGATGCTGTTATTCTTGTAGTATTTATTGAAGTTAAATTAGCTACACTAGCTGTTAATGAATCCACACTTATATTAGAACTTGTTATTAAACTAGCACTTAAAGAGCTGACACTTATGTTTCCTGTAACATTTATAGAAGATGCCGTAATTCTAGTAGTATTAATGTTTGTTAAATTAGCTATAGAAGAAGTTAAAATATTTGAACTTATATTAGAACTAGTTAAAGTTGTAGCATTTATAAAACTAGATGTAATAGAGCTAGCACTTATGTTTCCTGTCACATTTAGAGAAGAAGCAGTAATACGAGTAGTATTTATTGAAGTTATATTTGCCACACTTGAAGTTAAAATATTTGCACTTATATTTGAAGCTGTTAAATTGGTAACATTTGCTGTACTAGCTGTTAAAATATTTCCACTTATATTGCTTGCTGTAAAAGTTGTTACATTTAATGAGGCAGCTGTAAAAGAATTGGCGCTAATATTAGTGGCTGTAATTGTGCTTGCCGTCACGTGACTTACAGAAAATCCACCACTTGCATCGCGCGATACAATAGTATTGGCAACATTAGAGCTTGTTGCATTACTAGTTACAGTAAAACTGGAGTTTCCACTTTGATTAGCAGTAAATGTGGCCGAACCCCCAAGCCCCACTCCAGATGTAGCTAAAGTTAATGTGCCATCGCCAGGTGTTGCACCAGAAGCTGCAATTGTAAGAGTATCTGTAGTTGCATTTGTCGTAAGTGTGATTCCGCTACCTGCAGTAATAGTCAGTATATCAGAAGCTACTTCAGCAACAATTGCGCTTTGTCCTGAGACAGAAATTGTACCAAAAGCAAAAGAACCTCCGCCGCTCCCAGTGTTTATAGCCTCTGCTATTTTTGCAGAGCGCGATATTAAAATCTTTTTATTAGAAAAATTATTGTCAGGTACAAGCATATAAACTTCTTCGCCCACATTAAAAGAATCATTTTTTAATGAATAGGCATCATATTCCACACCTTGATAAGATACTCTATATAAATTTTTAGTCTCATCATCGCGCGAAACAATTTGTACAATTACAGATCTATCCAACATTAGTTGAGCTATTTTTCTATCTGTAATTAAATGTATAGAAGTAAAAATCTCTTCTAATATTGCATCATAACTGTTCATAATCGACCTCACTTCCTTATTATCCCTATTTATTATAAAAAAGATAGGGGATAGATTTAAAACCTATCCCCACAATATTAATATGATTTTGTTCGATACGCGTATTGAAGTGCCTTTGTAGACATAGAAGAAAATGCTTTCTTAATTTCATCTGCAGAACTAACATTTGGAAACTCAGCATTAATAGTAATATTTTGACCTGTATTAGAAGACGCATTTGTAATATTAGGAACAAATCCTCCAATAATTCTGGGCATAGAGCGAGCTATGGAAACAGCATCAAGTATATTGCGTGTATCCATTTTATTTAACACAAGCTCTTTTTCATGCAAGACGCCAAGTTTTCCACCATCAAAACTACCTGTATATCCACCTGTCTCCATCTTAACAATGCGATCTCTATATGCCTTTGCATCAGAAAGTATTTTCTTTTCTGCAGCAGTCAGTTTATCTCCCTTAGCCTCATAATCTGCAATTATAGTGTTTGCACGAGCTATTTCTGTAGCTTTAAATGCTGGATCAGAAGCAATCCTAGCAAATAAGTCTGCACCATGCGGAGATTTTCCACCTGTCCCATAGACTTTTGCAGTTGTTACTGTTTGTTGTATAGCTTTAATGCCACGTTCTTCATAAAAATCTGGAATTGCAGCAGCTATTGCCTTCATCTCTGGAGTTTGGTATCCACTTGCTATTTTTGCTCCAAATGCTTTTAGAGCATCAATTAATCTATCATTAGACTTTACTATGCTAAAATTAGATTGAATTAATAGCTGTTCAGAAGAAATAACAGCATCGAACTCACCTTGAGCTGATGCACCTATAGCCTCTCTCTGTCTCGCAGTTAATACTTGCGCTGCTTGAGCAGTTGTCATTCTACCTGCTATAAGCCTGCTTGCGATATTACTCTTACCCTCAGCAACAAGAGCACTGATTGTTTTAGCCTTGACAACATCTTCACCTTGAGCAGTTCTCTGAGTTCTTAATTCACCCAACAACGCCTGAGCTCTACTTACATCCTCTCCACGCAAAAGCATTTGTGGAATTTGCTGCTCTAAATTAAAGATATTATCAGAAATTTCTCTATAGCGAGAAATGGATTCTTTCTCAAATTCAGCTGCGGCTTGCATAGAGGCCTGTCTGCCATCTTCGCCACCTGCAGTGGGTGCAAATCTATATTGACCCGAAGGCGCACGCGTCAATCTTAGTGGGCCACTTGTTTGCTCGCCACTTAAAACTTTTAATAGATTTATTTGAGCGCGTGTAGAATCAATTACTTGTTTTGTAAGTTTTACATCTTTTATTTTACCTTGAAGATATTTAAGATTTGTTTTATATGTTTGGTCAGTAGATTCTTCAATTTCTTTTTGAATTTCAAGTTCTAGTTGAGTACGTTCTATTAACTGCTCATGAGTATCAATAAGCTCATCAATTAAGCGCTGACGCATTTCATATTGACTTTGTAGAACTTCCATATTTGCAGTTCCATAGAGAGCAATATTGTATTCATCTACGGCACGTTTTTTAATAGATTCATTGACTTGATCCATTAAGTTGCGCTGCTCGATATAAAGTTGATTCTGTTCTTTTATAAGCAAACTTTTTTCAAACTCACTTAATTTTTGAGTTTTTAAAATAGTGTCAATTTCAATTAATCTTTTTTGATTTCTATCATACAATTGTTTTTGTTGTGCAATAATCATGTCTTGAACTTTTAAATATTCAGCACTTTGTTCAAGTCTATTTCCTAATTGAGATTCTAATTTTGCTATATTTGTTTCAATATTTTCTTTATCAGTATCATAGCTTAATTTTTTTAAATTATATATAGCTTCTTCGTCAGCTAAAATATTATTAGTATATTGAGCATCTAGAGCAAGAGCTTTATTCAATTCATCCTGTAAGGATTTGCGTTTTTCAGCAGTCATCTTACCTTTTAACTGTTCTCGCAAACCTTTTATGATTTCAATATTACTACGTTTTAATTCTTTAGTTGTATTAATTTGTTCTCTTAAATTTGCAGCAGTTGCATGAACAACCTGCCGCTGTTCTTTACTTCCATCTTTAAATAGTTTTAATCGTGACTCTAAACTCGCTTGCTCAGCTTCTAAATTTTGTAATTTTTCTGTTAAATCAATAAGCTTAGTAATTTCATCATTAAGTTTTTTCTGAGCACCTAATATTTTTTCATATGTTATTAATTGCTCTTTCATTGCCTCAGTAAAGATGCCTTCTTTTCCATATGGATCTTTTTTCTGCGCAGCCTGAAGCTCATCAATTTTTTTCTGTGTTAATTCTATACTACCCTGATATTTTGTTAATTCACTCTGCATACGTCGATTTTCATCAACAAATATATCTGCATCTTGAGCACGAAGCTGAATTAAGCGTTCCATTTGCTCTGTATATGCTTTTGTTCCACTTGTTAAACCAGCCAAAGTTTCTTCGGCTTCTGAGATTGCTCTTTGACGCTCAGCACGCTCAGTATCATACATACCAAGAATCTCAGCAATAGGATCTCTAGGTTTGCCACCTTCAGTAATTGCTGTAGCATCTATACCTTCTTTTTTACCTATATTTAAAGCGCCCCAAAATTCTTCATAAACACTAGAACCTTGGCGAATCTTTACACTTGAAGTTTTGCCAAAACCAACTGTTAAAGCTTTTAAGTTTAGATCTTCTAATGCACGCATCTCAGCATCATCTAGTCTAACTCCAAAAACACCAACATCAGAAGGATCTAATTTACTTAAAAACCCTTGAATTTTATAATAGTCCATCTGTATATCTAATAGTTCTTGAAATTGCTGCTCCAAAGGTTTTTTAGAATTCCTAACTGCGTCAACAATGGAGCCCATCTGTGTTCTAACTTGATTACCAGCCTCACCAAAATTAGTTGATATTAATGCATCATTTAAATCTTGCAAAGGATTTCTAACCCCATCAGCAAGGTCTTTTCCACTAATAACTAATTTTCGCTGCTCTTCGTTCAAAGCTTCATAAGCTTTTCTAAAACCTTCTGTACTTTCTAGAGCAGCATCGAGAACTCTTTGATAGTCTTCTTCAAAATCAAAACCATGCTTTTCTAAAAGATCTCTTCTATCTTCTTCAGTTGCCCCCATAAATTGTTTAAAAATTGAAGAGTATCCACTTGTTAAATCTCTAATAAATTGTTCTTGGGTAGAAAGCTTTTCTCCAGTGCTCGCTAAGCCCTCACCAAAATCTTTGTAAAATTGTAAATATGCCTCATCCTGCTCACCTATGTCTAATTCTAAAATTGAGGCAAGTCTTTCTTTAGCACTTTCACCAGTATCTAAAATTATATCTTCATTTCCAGAGATTATTGCCTGAAGACCACGCTGTGTATCAGCTAATTTATCTGGATCTAAAGCTCTATCTGCATCAATATAAAAATTTAAAAGTCTTTCTCCATATTTCTGAATTTGTAAACCATGCATCTCAGCCTTTAAAGCATTATCTTTCATGCTATTGGCCTGCTCATCCAAAGATGCTCTAGCTGCTTCAGACATGAGTGCATAAGCTTGAGAAGTTCTATATATGCCAGAAAGTAGCTCTTCATTATTGAAGGTTACCTCAGTGCCACCACCGCGCCCTGTAATACGATTCACTGTACCAATATTATCAGTTAATTGTGAAGGAGATACACCAGTACCAAGGTTTATTTTATACTCTCCCTCAGCCTCTTTTGCTGCTTTTGCTTGTAACTGTTGAGCTGTTTCAATCAACTCAGGAAGCTTCAGTGCCTCTCGCTCTTTTTCTATTTCTAATTCCTTATTCTTTAATTCAACTAATTTTGTTATATATTCAGTATCCCTTATTATTGCATTACCATAAGCATCTTGACCTATTGCAATTTCGGGTAATATTTCAGCTAATTTATTTGATGCCTCTACATAAGCATAACTATCTTTTTCAATACCTGGTCTAGTTATTATATTTACAAGCTCTTCAATTTGACTTCCGCTAGTTTCAAAAGCTTCATTGATTGAAGTTCTCATTTTATCCATATCAGATCTAACTTGAGCAGCTTCTTTATTTACACTAAAAAAAGATAAGGTCAAGGAACCTAAAAGACCAACCAACATTCCTATAGGACCAAATAATGCGCCAATAGCTGGCAATAATGAACCAATGATACTGACTGTTTTTTCACCTGTTGTTAAATTTTCATTTGTAACAGCAGCTGCAATATTAGGTACTGCTAATGCAGTACCTAAAATACCTCCTCCTGCACCTCGTGCAAGTTGGCGACCTCTAATGGCCTTTTTTTCTTCATCAGTGAGTTTATCATACCCACCAGCTCTTTCCATTGCTTCTCTTTGTCCTGCAGTTGCGCTGGCATAAACTCCGCCACCCAAAATTCCATATCCTTCTTTAAAACTGCTTGAAAGTCCAGCAGTTTTTAAAGAACTTTTCAATGCCCCTGTAATTCCTCCAGTTGCAGCTGTTGATGCAAGAATTGCAGCACCAACGCCACCTAATCCACCTAATATTTTCATAGAGGCTAGGGGAACAAGAATTGCAGCGATTTGTCCCAAAATATTAGAAAAAGCATTACCTTTTTCAATTAAAGTTGTAAAATTTCTAATCAATGCAGAAGTTCCATCAATTAGATCTTTAAATAAATCAGAACTTATTAATTCATTTACAAGACCTTCAAAATCAGCCTTTAATTGCTCTAATTTTGCTCCAATAGAGTCTAAATATCTTTCATTAGCACGCTGAGCTGCACCTGTTGAATTTGTTGCTATATCTGTTACCTCTGCAACTCTATCCCAATTCTCCACTAAAGCAATAAATCTGTCTCGCTGCTCTTTTCCAGCTATAGCCTCAATTAAAGCATTTTTTGCTGCATTACTATTTACAGTATTATATATTTCAGCAACTTCACCAAGGAGTGTTTGAACATCTTTAACGTCCCCAGTATATTCATCAATCAAACTAAAAGAAATGCCAAATTGCTTTGTTAAATCTTGGAGTTTATTAGTTATACCTTCAAATTCTTTACTACCAACTCGAACTTCTGCTAGATTACCAATAAGCGTTTTCATACCTGTACCAATAAGCTCTGGTGCTTGTCGAGTTGTTTCAGATATTACAGCAAGCATTGCGGCTGATTGTTCAGGGCTAAATCCAGAAACCGCAAAAGATGAAGCGGACTTTTTAAAAGCATTCGCAATTTCATCAGCGCTTGTACCAGTTGCTGCATCTAACTCAGCAAGCATATCTACAATTCGCTCACCAGCACGAGCACCATCAGTTTCTAGCATATTAAACGAATTCGCAATAGCTGTAATATAGTCAGATGTATCTTCTGCGCGAGCACCAGTAATATTGGCCAATTTAATTGATGCCTCAGCAAGTGCAGCAGCATTATCAGCAGCCAATCCACCTTGTTGAATAAAGATCAAAGAAGCTTCTGCGAAAGCCTTCCCAGTTGTTCCAAGCGATCTACCTGTCTCTATAGCCATTTCTTTAAAAATTTTCATGCTCTCAGCGCTTCGCTCAGATACAATTCCAATACGAGTCAATACTTTATCAAATTCAATGAATTGTTGAATGGCTGCCCCAATACCAGCCATTAAAGCAAAGGATGCACTATAAAGCGGAGCCTCTAAAAATGACTGCCCTAATGCCCTACGAGTTCTACTTATAAGAGTATAGCGCTGATCTTCTTTTTTATTTAAAACATCTTGGGCGCGAGCTTGCGCCTTCAATTCTTCTGTTAGCTTTCTGTGTTCGGCAGTAAGCTTTTTCATTTGCCTATTTGCTACGTCAGTATCAGCATTATAATCGCGAAAGGCTTCTTGTGCTCCATTCTTAAATCTACCCATTGCAACTCGCAAATCCATAAGCTGCTTTTTCAAAAGATTTAATTGTTCTGGAGTATTGCCCGCAAGATTTATAGGATCTGCCTCAATCTGATCAATCATTTTTTCTAAGCGCTTTAATTCTGTCTCAGCTGATTGTAAACCACGAATATCAGAATTATATGTAATTGTAACATTATGTCTAGCCATCTATATCCCCCTTTTATCTATAAGAATTTTCCTGTAATATTTATACTAATGGTATTTAATTTTTTTGCCTCAACAATAAGATTGGTTAAGCTATTAGATTTTTGCAAAAATTTATTAAAACTTAAATTTGGATAAGAACCCTTACCTTGCGCAACAATTTCTTCAAAATATTGAAAAAAGAATCTAAAAACAACTTTTCCAGTAGGTGGTCCTGTGCCACCTCCCCCAGTTTTCATAAAATAAATTATGTTTAAAGCTCTATTAAAATATCCACCAAAAGCATAACTTGCTAATAAGGATGCAATAAATTTTCTAAATAATAATCCATCAGAGCCTTTTCCTGTATATAAACTTGCCGCGGCCAATTGTTTTATATCGACTTTAAAATCATCTCCAACTTGTATTTGCTGCAGAGATAGTTCTTTTGCAGCTTTAAATGTACTGGGTTTATCTTGCATTGTTGTTTTCATAGAGAAATCTAATAAAACATCACTACCTTTAACTTTTATTAATAATCTTACGTCGCCCTTACCCTGCTTTGTCCATTTTCCACTATAACTATCATAAATAGTATCTAATCCAAGCGCCCGTTGTCCTTTATATTCTCTAGTCTTTCCTTGTATTATATCCTCAGTTTGTTTATCAATATCTGAAATAATCGAAAAAACTAAGCCTTCACCAATTGCTCCTGAAAGGTTTCCAACTTCTTTTTCCCATTTTAAATTCCCTTCCTTACTAATAACCCTATATGTTGAATCAATTAAAGTTTTCATATCTTCAAACTTTCCTTTTGACATTGCTTCATTAATACTCGTTATAAAGGAATCATAACCTCCTATTAAACTTGAAATATTGGGATCATTAGTAATACTATCTTTCAATTTTCCTGTTAGGCCCTTTTTCATCTCACCTTGGGCTTGCTCAAAATTTTTAACACTTTTAGCTATATCAATTAATTCTGGTAATCGTTGTATTTGTGGAATTTTATTTACCATATCTGCATAAGTTTCGTTTATGTCTTTAGCTATATTATTTATATCATCACCTTCTGTTAGTCCTAATTTTTCAAAGGTTTCTTTCTTTAAATCTTCTGCAACTGCCTTATATATTTTTTCTATTTCTTCATAGCTTACTGTATAATTTTTATTACTTACACTAAAAGATGTAATTTTATTTTCATCTGTATTACCAGCTTTTAAATAGCCATACTTATTATTTTTAAATTTATCAATTATAATAGTATTTTCCTCTGCCATATAAATCACTCCCCTAATAAAAAAAGCCCTCTTGTTATTTAAACAAGAGGGCAAGAATATTATTATATTTAGTTAGTCTTTTTTCTACTGCGAGTACTAGGCTTAGGGGCAGAAGTTGTGGCCATTAATTGTGCAATTTCAGAAGTATTGCTCATTGCTGAGGCAAAAGATGCTGAGTATGCAATAACTTGATCTTTGAACACATTTACAGTATCTAAAAGATAGTTATATTCTTCTCTAGGAATTGCATCAATGATAGCATCAAGTAATCCACTAGTAAATATCTTATCAAAATTTTCTAAAATATCAGAAACTTCACCTTCGTCAAAGCTAATATTCGTATAATTTTCAATTAAAAACATATGAAAATATGCACTACTTAAAACCTCATCAATAGTCCCATTTACTAGGGCGCCACGCACAGACAAATTAACGACTCCAGCTTTTGTCTCAACTGGCAAATATTGCTTTACTTCAATTTTAATACCATTAAATTCAATTTCTTTAACTTCAGAGCTAGGACTTAAATTAAACTCTTCAAATTTTGGCATAGTATCTCTCCTTTTTCTCTATTATATCATATATAATTAAATTTGTCAATAAAAAAAGGAGCCCGTAGGCTCCTAATTTATTAAATAATATCTGAACTTGAATCAGAAATTTCAAGTGTAAATAATACATCTTTAGTAGAATCAAATCTAGTTGGTGCTGGAAGAGCATCAATATTAAATGTAAATGTCGATGGGTCTCCAGTAGGCGCCATAGTAAATGTAAAGTTAGATTGAACTTTACCTTTTGGAATTGTGAATTGAGCAGGATAATCTTTACCATCAGTACCGCGGAAAAGAGTATTTGCTTCAATGTAATAATATCCAGCAAAACTACCAGCCTCGATAGTGTTACGAGTACCTGTTTGACCCACATAAAAGTCAACAATTACAGAAGAAGAAATTGAATTAGTTGATGCTGTAATTAAAACAGTAGAAACAGTGCTATTAGCTTTTGAAACAGCTAATGGTACACTTGTAGGAACAATACTTGAAATATCGCCTTGAGAGTCAAGGTTTAAAATTTTAATAAATGCTGAAGTTGTATTTGTCAATGAGCCATTGATACTAGGAATTGTAATAATAGAAAGTGTACCACTTACTGAGTTAACAGCCTTTTCACTTAAATGAATTTGAATAGTTTGATTAGTTACTAATCCAGAACCAGCCAAACCTGCAAAGCTTGCACGTGACATAAGCGCATCTTCAAACATAAAAGTTACAGTTTTATCGCCATCCCAAGCAAGTAGACGAGGATTACCGCGACCACCTTGTGCATATACAGTAGCTACTGTTTGTTCCATTGTAGCTGTCTTAGCTGAATCAAAGAAAAGAATTGGGTCATATTGACCATAAGTTACAGAACCTAATTTTTGGTCTGCTTGAGTTGCTTTAAAAGTAACATCAGTAATTTCGCGAACACCAAACTTCATTTGTTATTCCTCCTAATTAAAATTGTTTTGTCCACTCAACTAGCTCTATATCCTTTGCCCCTTGTAATAGGGCCTGTATTTGCATATTATATTGCTCATATAGAGTATATCTTTTTATCAAATTATGTATTTGATAAATAGTTAACCCAAGACAATCTTCAATACTTAAATTATTAGTACCTATTGTAAGTGTTGAGATAAGGTGAGAAAAAATATCCGAATTTTTTTGTGACTCTGCGCCCGCGAGACGCTCTTTTCTTTTTCTTAATTTTTCGGCAATTTCTCTTGCTTTTTTATTTGCAGGATTTAAATCTCCAGTAACTTGAGATTGTAGACAGAATATCTGTATTAAGCTCTCTTTTATAATCAAAAATTTTGGTTCGTCAATTATACATTCATGACCGAATGCATTGACAATAATAAATGTATCATAAAATTTTATTGAGTCTATTCCATCAATAATTAGAGTAAAAATATCAGCTATTGATTTTTGAATTGATTGTTCTTGATTAATAAAATACATAAATAAATCAAAATCGCTAATTTCAACATCAATATTTAATTTATCTTTTGAAATTAAAAAATAAGATAAAGATTGATAAAATTGTGTTTCTCCAAGTAGTGCAATATCTTTTATTTTTGGTTGATTTATACTAAAGCCTAATTCTTCAATATATATTGGAACCCCAGACATCAATTTTAAATTATCAATTTTCATAAATTATTGAAAATTAACTACTCTAAAAAACATACTGTAGCCCATCAAGTCTTCATTTATTATAAGCTGTGAAGAACTTAAAAATGTTATTGGCCCCAATGAGTCTAGTTTTGAATTATTAAAAATAGAATCTAGTTCGTGCATTATTTTAAATGGTCTTAGCATATAATCATCCATAATCCATACATCTGGTGAACAAATAATATCAAAACTTAATATAAAACTTTTAAAATTATAATCATCATTTATTGGAGTAAATTGATCCATATTAATTACTAAATAACTTTTAAGTAAATCATCTTTAGTTATTTTAGGCACCAATTTTATGTAATCATTTATCATTGCAACTTTCTGTTGATTTGTTAAATTAGATTCAGTATCAACATTAGAACTATTATAATATAATAATTTCACTAAAGTATCATTTTTTAAAATTCTATTAACAACCCTCTTTAAGTCTACACCAATATCTAGAAAACTATTTCTAGTTACAGTACTTTGTCTTGTTCCATCTGCATTATAAATACCCATAGGAACTCTCCTTTAGCTCAAGTCATTCAAAATTAAAGATTGTAATTCTGCAACGTTTTCATTAGAATTATCTGCTAGGCTCTCAGAAACATTGTCGACATTATTATTTATATAATTTTCCACTAGAGCAATTCTTAATATGCTTTCATTTTCCATATTATTTATAACAACGATCTCCCAAGATACACCATTTAAGATAACCCTATTATATCTTAGAAGATGTTGGGTTGCTGATGTTTTGCCAATAAATATCTCTATACTCCAACTTGGTCTATCTATCATAATGCTATCTCGTCTAAAATAATCGCTATCTTTTTCACCTGGTCCATTAACAACCACATACTGAGAATAGACAACATTATTACTATCTTTCCATTTTAGAAGAAAATTACATTGATGTATAGTTCCGCTAAAGTAAGCCTTCTGGGTTAAATTTTGGGTCATAACTAAATATTTATATCCAGTCCGTATCCAATCTACTGTCTTTCCAACATCCATTTGATTAGAAAAAGGTATTGATATATTTTTTATATCTTCGTTCCACTTTGGATTTGTATTTTCAGTAATTAATGCTAGTCTACGTTGTTTTGTCGGATCCTCAATAATTTCAACTTCTTCAGAACTCGGCGATTGCGCCAAAGCTTCCTCAAAAGATTTTTGAATTTGGACTATCGTATCAGTTGTTGGGTCACCTGTTAGACCTGAAGAAACTACTTTCCTTTTATATACATTTAAACAGTCCAATGGTGTATTCGTATTTATTAAAGTATTTCTACCAAAATATAAATATTGACCCGCAATTATTCCTTCTAAATTATTTTGAGATAAAGTTATCATATTTATAGAAGAAGAAATGCTAGAAATAGTTACAGAAGCTGTTAAACCCGAGGCAACAACAGACATACCAGCAGTTAATGTGGCAACAGAAGATAAAATAATTTTATTTTCAGGTTGAAATTTAATTAATGTAGAAGTTGTTATCGAAGCAGCTCCTGTAATACTAGAACTCCAACCAATTGTTGCAACTCCACCAGTTATTGATGCGGTTGTTACACTATAAGTTCCACTATAGCTAGTTAGACCAGATAAAGAAACAGTGGTTCCAGCTGGAAATGGAATTACATTTTGCCCATTAAATGTAGCAAAAACAGAATGACCATTTCCACTCAAAGAAGCTGGAACTAATTGTGTAGAAGCAGAGGCTGTTAATTCAATTCCTGATGGAGAGTTTTGACGATATAACCTGCCTTGAATAGTATCAAAGCAATTATAAAAATTATATATTTTTTGCATAAAATCACTCCAATCCATCGAGCGCAGATAGTACTTCAAAAATAGTTTTCCTATATAAATAAAACTCCTCTAATTGATAGAGGGCTTCTAATTTAGAAATAATTCCTATAAGTTTATATTCATTTATCAATGAGTTTAAGCCATTTAATTCAATTAAAATAGTGTGAAGATGCTTCTTCCAATCTAAATTTTCTTCTCTTAAAGGTAATAATTTAAAAACATCATTTTTTATTTTTTTTAGATACAAGGCCCAATCTTGTGGTGAAAATTCTTTTCCATATTTTGTAGTTATCATACAATTACATCCCTAGGATTAATAAGTGGGCTTGAGCCTCCAAGTGCTGATAAGTAGGCTTCGGTGTACGGATCTCCAATAGAGTAACCACCATATATAGAACTAATATCCTCAGTCCACCATGCCCCACCAATTACTGCAGAACCATAAATATATCCAGTACCAGAATATGCAAGACGCCATCTTTCTGTTATCGCTGAAGCTGCCAAGCCTGCATAATTTGTTTGAACTTTTCCAGTATTGGCGTTTATAGTTCTACGCTGATACATTCTTTGCATTTTTTTATTATCTTGTTCAAAATATTTTTTAACAGCAATAAGCTTATCAATGTGATTTGCTTGAGAAGTAAACTGAAAATCTTTCGACGAATACTTCATTCTTGTTAAATTAACAGTTAAAATTTGTCTGCTTAGCCATTCAGTTGCCATAAGACCAGCAAAAATATCTAATTCTTCTAAAGTTAAATCTATTAAATATTTTCCATACGAAACAACAGAGCCATCTGCCGCAACCATTCCAATCGCTTGAGTAGAATAGTTATATAAAGCAAATTTAGGCCATTCAAACCGAGGAAGAATATCTAAAAAAATAGACTCTAGATTTTTAAAAGTGTCTTCTAGAGTCCATTCAAGATATAAATCATCTGTAATTTTGGATAAAAATCTACAATATATTGCGTAAAATGGAGTACCTGATTGTCTCGTATAGGTGTCTTGTGCTATAACTAATGTCCCAGTATCGCTTGCTGTAACCTTAAATGTTGTGCCATTTGGGGAATAAAACCACAGTGGCACATATTCAGGGCTTACAATAAACTCTTTATCAACAAGTTCAACATTTCCAGTATCTGTTAATCTCAAAGTATATTTTTCGCTCAGAGCAATACACATAACTCCAATAGCATTTGGATCTATATTTTGAGCAATAACCATGGTTCCAGAATTGTTTACTGATATGTTATATACTGTATTGTTGATATCTGGGGCGATAAGATTCAAGCTCCTAACGATCATCATAATCCCCCTATTCTGATGGTACTTGTACTAGTGGTTCCGAAGGTTGTAAAGGCTTGCTTTTTCTTGTTGATTTAGGAGCAGAAACTTTAGCTTCGGTTCGTCTACGCGAAACCTCTGGCTTTTCTTCAGTAGTTTCTTCTATTGAATTCTTTAACTCCTGTATATTCATTGAAAATAAAGTATTGAAAAAATTTACTCTATCTAAAGAATTGGTGTGCAATATAGCATGGTGTTTAATCATACTAGCCAATCCTAATGGTCCAAATTCAAGGGCATCTAAAATTTCTTCCTGAGTCCCATTTAGTACTAAATTTTTTGCATCTTCTTCCGTATATAAATATTCTGGGTCTAATGGAAGTTGCAAAGCTTCTCGAACTTTATTATCCCTAATCTGCAGCCTTTCTTTTAAAAGAACAGCGCCGCCTGGATGATTTGATAATTGATAAAGCTCATGAAATGTTAATATTTTTAATTCATTGGGTCTCCATGTTCTATTGACTTGAGGGTCTGTTAAGCTATATGCAACAATTCCAGAACCAACAGCCCACACTTTGACCTCCATAGTGCCTGTAATGCCCTCGCCTAAAAAATCATATGGATCTTTTCTAATACTCATATAATGCCTCCTTTTATTCTATTATATCATATTTTTTGTTTTTTGTCAATAAAAAAATGGGAGGGGAGCGAAAGCTCCTCACTCCCAGAATTAAAATTATTAAGTAATCATTCTTGTAAATGTAGGTGTTTGTGAACCTGTGCCATATACAAAGATAGGACCAGTATTTGTAGGGTAAGTACCCAATGCAGTATCATTATATACAGCGATACCAGGTTGTGCAATCATAGTTACGCCGAACTTTTTGAATACTTGAATTTCTTTTGACCAGTCACGATTTGCAAACTCTTCAACAACAGTGTCGCCTTCAAAAGCAACTTTAACAGGCTTGTCGTCGCCAGCTGGAATAATCCATGCATAGCCCGCAGGTACAACTGCTTGAGTTGCAGTATTTGAAACATCGTAGAATGATTGAGGTAGAACAACAATGCGAGCACCATTGTAACGACCAACATAGCCATTGTTACGAATTTCTTGACGATCAATATCAGATACAAACCAGCCACTATCAGGTTTTACATTATATGCAAATTGCTGCGACATGAAAATTACAGGTTCGCCGTATGCACGAGCGATACTAATCAAGTTATTGAATTGAATTGGCGCCCAACCAGCTGCAGTAACAATGTTATTTGCAGGAAGAGCATTTGTCAATCCACCTTGATAGTTAGTAATACCATTAGTTGCAAGAGCAATCATCGCGTTAATTACTTCTTTATAAATTGCTTGTTCAAAACCAACCATGATGATTTCAATCAATTCAGCAAAATCTACAGAACCCTCAAGGAATTCTTCAAGGGCGATTTGAGCTGCGCCACCATATGATTGTGTATTAACATGAATAACTTCTGAACTCAATTTAAAAGCTTCATAAACGCCACCAATAGCTGCGCGAGTAACAAATGTTTTACCACGAAGAGCTGATTGCTTACGCTTAAAGTAAGGCTTGTCACCATGAGCAAACGTTTTAATTTCTGCGAATTCTTTCATGTTTTCAAAAACAACTTTTGGAAGATTTAATTCAACAACTTCTTCAATCAATTCAAAAAGAACATTTTTATTCTTTCTGTAATTTGAATAGTCGCCAACTAGTTCTTTCAATTCAGAGCGAAGAGCGTCATTAAGTTGCTCATAGCTAAATTTCTTATCACCATATGAAAATGCTACAGGGCTTTTGCGGTCAGCACTAACAACTGTAAGCATTAGGTCTTTTAATTGATCTTTATTCAAAGACATTTATTTTTCCTCCCCTTTTATTTTTTAGCTAGCATTTACACATTGCAATTTTACTGCATTTTGAAGATCTGGAGTAGTAGTGATTCCTGCTACTCTAAAAACAACAGAAGCTGTGCTAAATGTGCTCTTAGTCAAAACACCATTAGCTGCAGGAACTAGAATATCTCCAATAGCAAAGTCAGAAATTAAGCCATTAGTGCTATCAACTAGGTTAGTAGTGATAATATCGCCAACATTGATTTTGTACATACGAGGATATACTGTATTAAATGCAGTACTACCAGCTGTACCTACAACTTGAACAGTTGAACTTACAGTAGTACTAGCTGTGATGTGAGCACCAGTAGCAATAGTAATAGTTGAAGTGTTACCTGCATTTGTTACAACAGTATGAGTACCATTTAATGTGGCGCCAAGACCAGTTAAGCCACTAATAGAAATTAGAGAACCAGTAGTAACATTGCCTGAAGTTGCACTAGTAAATGCAACAGTAACAGTTGTTGATGCACTCAATCTTTCATAGTAATTCAAAGTTGCTACTTTTAAAAGAGCAGGAGCTTCATTTGATAGGCCAATACCAGCAGTAGTACCAGTAGCAATTTGTGCGTAGTCTTTAGGAGTTAAGAAATCAGCATAAGTGCGAATTTCATTCATAACCAACATAGTTAGGTTTGAACCCCCAAGAGGTGGAGAAACAACTAAATTTTTGCTATAATCATAATCTAAAAACATACCATTTTGAATAACTCCAGCAGTAGCAATGTCTGCAAGAGTTTCAGCTTCGACAGGAAGTTGAGCATAAATTTGACCAGTGCGTTGAGCAGTAAGGTGATTTGGCTCAACTTGACCGTATCCATTTTTTGATAACAAAGCCATTCTAATTTCCTCCTTAAAATTATAGTTTTTCTAACGCAGCTATCCAACTAGGAGCTGAAGTTTTTTCAAAATCATTAATAGTGTATGTAGAAACATTTTCTTGTTTAGGGCTAAATACAAGTCCTGAACGAACTGCCTCAACAGATAATTTTGCTTCTAATTGCTCAACTGAAAAGGAAGCTAAGTTAGCTTTAACATTTTCAATAAATGCAGAATCAAGCATAGAGAATTTTTCAATTAAAGACATCTTTTCTTTATTTTCATATTCCTCTAACTTAGACTTTAGGGCTGAAATTTCTGATTTATAACCCTCAACTTCTGCACTATAAGCAGCAGCAGCGTCTTCCTCTGCTTTAGCCATTTTCATCTTATCTTCTTTCTTTGCCATTTCTTCTTCTGGCATTTCTTCTTCCATGTTTTTTTCTTCTTCAACTACTTGTGATTTCATCGTTGCCATAACTTCTTTAACAATTTCAGTAATCATATCCTTCAAAGAAACTTCTTCTTCACCATCTGTTTCAACTTCTACCATGGCTTCTTCGTCTTCTTGATTAATAAGTCCAGTAAGTCCCTCTTTTTCTTCCATTAAGTCACTTACCTCCTTTTCAAATTTTCTCTTTCTATTTCTGCGTTTACGAATCTCTTCTTTGACCAAATCTTTCATATACTTTTCTCCGCGAGAACCAACAGCAAGCCATTTAATTTGCGCTATAACTCCAGCAATTCTAAAATCTCTGTAGTGTCGCGCAACCCAAGCTTCTCTTAGTTTAATTGCATCTTTTAGAGTATTAGATAGATCATCAGAAGATTTTCCTAGTGCCTGAGAAAGTTTTCGATACTGACTATTTCCCCTTATATTTCCTCCTAGGCGCCAAATGTCTGGATGCTTTTCTTTAATCATCGCCGCAAAAGAAGGGTCAAAAAGCTCCCATTGAGAATTTCTCAAAGTAATAGCTAAGTCGTCTCCTCTTTCGGGAAAGTTGGTAATTTTTTCTTTAGCATATTCAGACAACGCTTCGGCCAACTCTTGTTTTAATAAGGCCATTTCATCAACAACTTTGGATTCGTTTGTGTTTATATAATGATAAAATGGAGGGTTTATAGCTGCGCCTTCAAAAGCAGGCTCGACATCTTCTCCCAAAACACATAGTGCTGTAAATATGGCCTCTTCTATTATAAAATATTCCCTGCCTCTATTTTCAATCTGTGCCCAAGTGCCCTTAATTGTATCAGAATCAAGTTCCATAGACTGATTATTTACGCCATCCCTAAAGATTTTTTCTGTTTCTGGATAGCGACCAGTCCATATATATGCCTCACAGCACATATATTCTCGCTCAATAGAATCGTTGTCTAGATATTTTTCCCACCATATTTTTGTATTTGTTGGAACAACCCCAATAGGACGCGTACTTGTTCTAATTTTTCCATTTTGTAACTGTTCTTGTCCATGCGAAAGAAAGTCGCCACCCTCTTCACTCCATTCACCCACAATGGGTACGTTAGGAAGCGAAGCAGCCATCTTTTCCGCAACTTCCTTAGAGATATATGAACCATTTCTATTCTTCCCCGCATACATTATTTTTACTACAGTTTTTGTAATTAATGGATTAATAGGTTCAACTTTTATAAATTCTATAGGCAAGTTTAACGGTACACTACTATTTTGCATTTTCAACCCCCTGACGCTTCATTAGCTAGAGTCTTATCGCTTTTTTGATCATCAGCTTTTGGTGGACGCCCAGCCGCATCTCCGCCAGCTTTACCAGATTGAGTAGAGGCCATTTTAACAGGTACCATCACAGCACCCAAATCTAAAAATTCATTTTCAAAAAGAATAGAAGAAAGAAAATTAGATTGGCTTTGGCCCAAAGCTAATGCAGGTAAAACTTTAGAATAGCCTAGCGCAGCCTGCTCTTTATATAGTCGAGCCATATCTGCCCTATTGTGTTGAGTTAGTCTTGGAAACCACACATCAAATGTATAATCAGGATTATTCTGTATAAATTTATTATGAAGAACAGTATTTAACCAATCCTGATATTGATACAGTAGTTGCATAGCTATAGATTCGTCATTTAAAATTGACTTTTCTAATGCTATATTACCTTCAGTGGCAAACAATTGCTGGGAAATGCCCAGTTCGCTAAATGTAGAGCGCTCCCAACGCTCATTATCTGCAGAGGCATTTGTGCGTCGCTCTTCTAAATCTAAAAGCTCAGAATCAGCAAAAGTTGTTAATACATCGACATTTATTGCGCGAGCTAACATACGAACTGCGTTCGCATGCATTGCTTTTGCCTCTTCCATGTCAAAAATAAATTCACCATTTTTATCAAGTGGAATCTTTTGTACCATAATTTTAAGTAATTGTGACTCAGCTTTTTTCTTCTGAATTCCTTGCAAATCATCAAGGTCAATAATTTGTGGAAGTGCGTGAGAAAAAAGAGGCGCATCATCTTTATTTAAAGTTATTTTAAAAGCGCGGCTAATATCTAGCATCATCCAATTTCCAATAGATTCTCTTAGTAATGAGACCTCTTCGCCACTTTTCCAACGTACATACATTTCAGATATTTCTTGTGGCATATTTCTCAGTATAATTTTTTTAGATTCTAAACTTTTAAAATTTCGATCAAAATAATCAAGATTAAATTCTACAACAGAAATACCATTAATTTTATATACACTTCTACAATAATCTGTTGGAAGATCTTGAATCACGGCTCGATTACCTTGGGTTTTTAAATAGCCATAGTAGGCCCCATCCACAATAGCAGAAAGACTAATTTCTGAAAGTTTTGTTTTTAAATTTAAACTATCTACAAATTTGAGCACTCGCATAAAATCTTCCATGAGCCGCTCTTTAGAATTGTATTTTGTAATATTAGGTGTAATTGTGTAATCATATGTTGGTAAATATGCCATATATCTACAAGCTCTAGAGTAAATACCACTCACACTAAAAAAATGTCTACTTATACTTCTTATTTTATAAATATCACGTTCTTCAAGAGCTTTTACTACTATTCTTTTAGTGAAAATGGTGCGGCCCATAGCGCGATAGTCGCCTATTGCTGGACTTGCCGCATCTGTCGTTTCTCTAGTTCTATAAGCATATTTTATGTCAGAGCTTGAAAGCTCACCAACTCTATCTCTTGCTGGACTCTTTCTATAGATAATAAACACCTCCTTAAGTTATATATACAATACATTGAATTGTTTACGCTTTATATCCCAGCTTTTTCAAAAATATAATCCAAATTCAAAATCTCATAATCATAATAAGGAATAGTAACAAGTCTATGTCCATGTCGAGCGCAATATCGCAATTTTTGAGTATCATTAAATTTTTGTTGGGCTAATTTGCGGCCGCCCCCATATGCATCAACAGCTGTATAGTGTTGTTCTCCATTATACTCTATAAGAAAATCTAACTCTCCATCCTCATCGAAAACCGCAAAGTCAAAACGAAGTGGTTTGCCCGAGCTTGAAGTTAAATCAGGAAAGACATATTGTTGTTCATAAAGCAAGCCTGACTGCTCTAAAATTTCTTTTACTTTTATTTCCCCTCGTGACATTGGGGCTTTAAAAGCCCCTAAGTTAGAGTTCATCTATATCATCCTCGTCAATTTCTATAACCTCTATCCCCATATTTACAAGTAAATCGAAGAATACATCAGTAATATCTTGTGCTTCTTTTGCCGAAGGAGTGTACCCAAGCTCCACTAAACTGTCAAAGACAAAACTATCAATAGGTCTTCTATCAATAAATTCTGATTGCTCCATCTGCCCCACTCCTTAACTGTAAAACATAAAGTCACTAGCTCTATATTTTCCTTTTTTTCTTTTATCATTATCTTCAAGTATTTTAATATAATATAAACCATATTCAAAGGCAGAAAATTTATCTTTTGAAATTCTATTATTGGCCTTTTCTAATACTACGTTTTTACCATCGCGCTTTTCGCGCAGATTCATCATTTCTTCTTTAAGAATTGAAGTAAGTACAAATGGGCGCAAATAATCTTGACGCACTTCAGGTAGCATTTCTTTGCCATATTTTGTCGCCATAAGTTTATTTTTTGCTGTGCGCTCGTCGATTAAAAATCGAACTTTACCACTACTTATTTGAGTTACCACATTTACATGGGCCTCATTATTAATATCAGCGTTGGCCTTTATTAAATATAATAAATTGTGCTCTGTCGCCACATTGCTGGCGTAATATTTTCTAAAATCGCCACGATCGTCATTTATAACCCCAAAAGGTGCTAGTACTTCGCGAGTGCGCTTATCAGTATTTTCTGTAACAAGATAATCTACAAGTCCTGCACCCAAACCATTCGCATCAACCGCTATTGCCTTAGGTAGATATTTATAAAATAATTGTTTTATATAGATAGCTTGATCCTCAAAATGCTCGCTCTCAATAGTAAATATATTTACCAAAGATTTAAATGCAGCTCCCTGAGGCTGTGGATTTACTTTAAATACCATAATAACTGTCTGAGAACCTTGGCGCCCGACGTCAACACCAAAGATATAATAGAAGCCTGTAGCGCCTTTATTTGAGTGCTCCGTCTCTGGTTGTGCTAGTACTCTGTACTTATCGAATTGATCTGCATTAAAGAAAGCGTCCTCCATAGTGCCCGACCAAATACTTTCATATTCGCGCTCAAAAGCAGCATCATTGAACGTTCCATCCTGCCGCATATCGCGCACAAATCCGCGGTCTAATAGATTGTGATGCACTGGAATGCGCCACGTGCCCCCAAAGACAAATGAAGAGCCTGGCCGCATAATCTGCCACAGCAATAATTGCAGTTGCTTTTGATACGCAAAGCTGTCCTTAAAACCTGCCAATATGTTCAACTGAGTTCGCAACTCTCAGCCAGCGACATTACTCGCATCTGCATGTTACCATGCAGTTCAGACTATATCTTTACCCTCATCTGTAGGGTAGCCTCTATTTCTTCCACCATTAGCTTGTGGCTTTACTCTCTTTCGAGATAGTCGTTGAACCTTATAGAACTTATTGTTCTATCTTGGCTGCGGATTGTCCTTTAGGAGTTCCCCGCAATTAAAAGGCTTATCACATATCATTACTGGTATGCGGACCATTAGTTTAGTCGTTACATATATTTGACTCTTATTGAGCGTTTCTTGGGCGTCAACCTCACCATTGGCGGCTCTGCGCGAAACGTTCATAAGCATGTTTTCACATGGACTATTTCATCAACCAACATATTGGTTGGTGGGCACTTCGAGTGGTAGCAACCTCCACCCTACTCTCTTGCGAGATAGTCTCTACACCTTCCTTAAAAATCAAGGCTTGGCACGAGATTAGCTTTCGCCTTCCTCGTTAGCACCTTTCGGCACACCCCATGCTACTGGGTTCACCCACTTCTTCACTAGTAATTTACACTACTAGGGCCCCTATTTGTTGAGGCAAAATTACACTATTTAATTTATCGCCGTCCACAAGGATCACTTCTTCTATTAGGCCGCCATGACGTCTGCCACCACGCGTACTTTCTCTAATAGCCACAATGTCTAGGCGCGACCCATTTTTAAACTGGATGCGCACATAGTCCTTAGCGAATTGAGTTTTACCTGCCCGCCAATCTATCTCATTATGTAATGGGGGCAACAACTCTACTATCTCCTCTATCTTTTCTCGCGCAATGTTAGCTGCTTGCTCTTTTCCCGCAGATGCAATAAACAATTTAGCGCCTGGAAAAAGCACGCAGCGTATTACTAGTAAAAGAATAGAAAGAAAAGATTTGGAGAAGGCACGTGTAAAGGTTGCGTAGCAGTATCTGTGCCTCATAGCTGTGCGCAAAAATATTCGTTGGTAAAAGAAAAGACGAAAATTAGATTTGGGTGGCGTGAGCATATCTACAAATATATCAGGATACTCGCGCCAAAAGCTAATCCATTCTCTAAATGAAGGGATGGCGGCCTTCACACGTTCCTCAGTTAGTCCCGATTTCTCTGTCATCGCTCAGAACCTCCTCATCTAGAAGGTCACTAAACTCTAAAAAGTCATTATCGTCGAGCACCTCTTCGATTGTTTGTGGGTCTTTTTGCTGCTCGGCCTCATTTTCCATCATTTTAACAGTAGATTCGATGAGCGAACCCAGATTAAGCTCTGTTTTAACTAGGCGAGTAAGGTATTCAGTCATATCTTTGAGCGTTAAGTCCACTACATCTTGAGATTCTTGCGCGTGATAGCGAGGAATGAAGCCCTCAGACTCGCACAATCGCACCATTTCGCCAATAGAACTGATGAAATTGCTTTCTTCTGGCTTATTTTGTACAGCTGTGAACTTGGCTGAGCGCATCATAGCGTCATAGTTCTTGCTTAGTTTAGAGAAGCCGTCGATGTCGCCAGTGTCGATAGCTTGATTCATCTTGAGGCTGGTCTTACATATCATTTTCAGGTAGTCTTCGTGTGAGGCGCCCTGTATGTCATAGGTTTCGTGCATCTTATTGTAAAATTCTTCCAGTTGTATCCATTCTTCTTCTTTGTACAGGCGCCCCCATTTTTGTATCATGCGGTCTTTTTGGATGCGCGTCATGGTAGAGCCAAAATCAAACTTATTGCCCTCGTCATCCTCAAGCTCTTGAATCTCTACAGGCCCCATACCAGTGGCGTTAGAGTATTGTAAGCGTCGCTCTTCTTCCATTTTCTTTAGATTTATTAAGCGATTGTTATGCTCTTCAAGAAATCGTGGCGTATCTGCCCACACAGAACCCGCATATTGAGCCAACTTCATTTTAGATATATAGCGCCCCACTATGCTTGTCGCCTTATTCTTTTTGGGGTCGCCTGCCGCATATCTATTAACAAGATTCTCCCATTCAGAAGGTATGAATGGGATATCTATTTTCTCTAAAATATGATATAAAGTGCTGGGTTCGTGCACATTCACGTGCATAGTGATGCATTTTTTGCAAGTGGGCATATGTGTACCTGTTTTATCTAGGTAAAAGTTGTCTTCGCCCAGTTCGCGCACACATTTGTTACAATACATATTATAACTCCTCTGCTTTTTGGGCGATGCGGCTTCTGCGGATAATAGGTAGATTCACGTGTCCAAAACCAGGAAAGCCACTAAAAATTTCAACGAGACGCCTCAAGCCATTATTTTTGCCCTCAAACGCCCACGAGTCTAGTTGAGTTTCGGGGTCGCCTTCTAGGATGATTTTAGAGCCCTCTACGCAGCGCTGCACTACAAGTTTGATGAGGTCTGTGTTTAGGTTTTGCGCCTCTGTAATGTACAGTATGTCGTCTTTGTGGACTTCGTAGCCGCGTATATCGCTAATAGGAAAGATTTCAATTTTATTTTGCTGTAGTAGCATATCTACGACTAGCGAGTCGCCCAATTTAGAGCTTAGGACGGCGCCTATGCTGTTTTGTAGCAGCTTCTCAATGCGGTCGCCCGAGTAAAAGCCTAGCTCCTCAGAGCCGCGCACTTTTGTGGGATTGACGAATATAATGAGTTTTCGTCTGTGTTGCTGTTGTAGCTCGGAAAGAGCAAAGGAAAGAGAAAGTAGGGTTTTACCAGTTCCTGCATGACCTGTGAGCACAGTGATGTCGTCGTTCTTGAGCGAATCGACGGCGCATATCTGATACTCGTCGAGAGGCTTTATTGCGGGAAAGTATTGGCTTTTAAGTCTGATCTCGCGTACTGGCCGCAGAGCTCCCGCGGCATCCTTGCGCAGAATTTGCTCTACAAAATTTGACTGGGCGTCTCGCTGTATGATGTAGTCGCCAAGTTTTGCTGCATCTAAGTCCCCCACCCAACCTGTGGGCATGGGCACCCATTCTTTGTAATGTATGCATGGTACATCGAGCGCCTTGGCCTTTAGCGTCATGCCTATGTCGTTTGAGACGATGATGGCGTTCAAGCTTGAGGCTGCGTCAATAATGCGGTCGTCTATTTCGCCTGTGTTAGTGGGCGATTGAGTGAAGAGCAAAGAAGATTGAAATTGTTCGATGTGGCGTATGCCCTGTCGTGCTTTTTGGGCTTTAGCGCCTTCTTTCCATTTGTTTGAATCGAGTTCGCGCAGTACTTCGTATAATATATATTTTTCTGTTTTGGGGCCCAGGGACTGTAGGAATTTTTCAAAGTTTTCGACGCCCATAAGAATGTTAGTATCAATGATGTAACGAGACACAGCAGTCCTCTTTTCTATTGTTTTTTATTGCGGCACTTTTTACATACAGAGTAGAAGCCGTATTTGGCGGCCTGATTAGTGCCAAAGTAGCGGCGGTGCGCAAGTTTGGGCTGTAGGCAACGCGAGCAAGTTTTATAGAGGCCACGTAGTTTATAGGTGTACACCCAGTTTAGGTAGTGTTCTTTATAGCCATCTGCGATGAGTTCGGGGATTTTATTGCGCCACAGTGAGGAAATGTATTCTTGACTGTGCTGCTTGCCCCACTGTTCCGCTAGATGATTTTGTATTTCCTCGTTTGTATCGCCTGCTATTTTCATGAGTAGAATTTCGCAGTAGATGGGTTGGCGGTCGCGCACATACTCTTCGATGAGGTGCTCTAGGTCGAGCAGGCTCCAGCGTAGGTCATTATGCAAGTCGTCCCATAGGGCTTGCTTTAAGCGAGCGTAGTTTTCTAGGATGGCGCTAATATGTTCGGGCACGTCTAGCCGCAGCTCGTCTATTGTAGAAGTATGTACACGTATATTGTATGTTCCTCTTGTATACATAGGGTTGCGATGCATCTGCTTTATAGCGTATTGTTCTTTGCGCATCTCAATAAGCATGCGCTTAATTTTGTAGCGTTCGCGGCCCTTGGCGAGTTCGAGGCGCAGTTCCCAGTCTGTGATGCGCTCGCGCAGTTTGCGCAGTTCGGGGATACGCTCTAGGTCTTGAGGTGTGATTTTGTTTTTAGGTGTGAGTATAGTTTGCTTGTCGGGGCGAATAAGAGCGTGTAGAGCGTCTTCTCCGCCCTCTAGGCAGTCGCTCAAGCCTTGAAAGGATATTTCGCGGCGATTGATAGTGACTAGGCGATTGGGCGTCAGTATGGTGTCGTCTGAGCCTCGTAGGATGTAGTCAGCCATTTTTTGTAGGTCGCGAGAGCTCCAGTATGTTTGGTCTTTTAGTAAGTTTTGTATGTATTTTATGCGCTCTGCAGCGTCAACAATTGCGTAATCAAGATTCATATGTCAGCCTCCTAAGTATATTATACTACAGATACGGAGAAAAGTCAAGGGGTATAGAAAAAAAATTTAGGGGAAAATGAAAATAGGTCTGCGTCGAGTAGAGGAAATGAAATTTACTCTGCGTCGGAGTTGTTGCGTCTTATGCTGCGCCTGACAGGTTTGCGCACTTGAAATCATAAAAATTAGGCCCTCCTTCGCGAGGGCTTTTTGCGCCTGAAAATGCATAAAATAAAATTAAAAAAAGTAAAAAATATTTTAAAAAAAGTGTTGACAGAATCCTAAAACCCATGTATAATAAAGACATAAGATAAAACGAAAAGGAAATGATGAAAATGAAAAAATTCTACTACATCAAATTAACGCACGCGACAATCGAGAAAGACTTCGCTTCAGTCGCTCAAGCTGAGAAATTCGCTAAAATGGCGAAACTCACAGGTTACAAACTAGAAACGCGAGAAGCGTGGAACGCCTTAGGCAGACTGTCCAGAACTTAAAATCTGGGCTTTTTTTATTTTGGCCTTCGCGTGCGGAGGCTACTTTTGATTTAAAAAAGATTAAAATAAAATAAAAAAAGTAAAAAATATTTTAAAAAAGGTGTTGACAGAATCCCCAAACAGCTGTATAATAAAGACATAAGATAAATCGAAAAGGAAATGATGAGAATGATGAATTTACCACTATCAACACAATTCAATGACAAAGAGGTGATAATGGCTTCAGAGCTACTAGAAGTGCTAGCACAACTAATAGCAGAAAACGGAGATCAACCTGTATCAATAGGACTACACCTAGACTACAGAGAAGTTCTACGCTTCGGCGACATAGACATCCTAGAGTAATCTAGGGTGTTTTTATTTGGGCCTCCGTCCACAGAGGCCATTTGCGCTTTAATACGTCAAAGCACCGAAAAATTGATCCAAAAAATAATTGCAATATCTTTTTTTAATGTTCACAAAATGTTCACAATTTGTTCGCTTGACTGTTCGCATACTCTGCGCTTATAATTAGAGTATCAAATAAAACAAGTGAGGTTATCACAATGAGAACACTAAGACTAAAACGCAAAGCCCTAATTTACATCAAGCGCGACCTGCGCGACATAGAGCCATTGGCACTAGTCATGATGGGGTTAATAGTAGTCGCTGGGATTGTAATTACAATCCTAGCATAAAAAAGGGCTTGACAACAAGCCCAATCCCCTATATAATAAGAGTATAAAGAAAAAGAAGGATGATGAAAAATGAGATTGATTTTTGACATGGATGGAACATTGGCAGACTTCGACGGCGCGGGCGGCGTTGATAGAATGAATGAGAAGGGCTTCTTTGCAGGGTTAGCAATATACGCGAATGTAGCGGAAACTCTGAAAGCATTATATGAACAAGGCAGGGAAATTTACATCTTGTCCGCGTGCATAGAAACAGAATATTGCAAAATTGAGAAAATGGAATGGATTAGAAAAAACCTTCCATTCATAAAGAAAGAAAATGTAATCCTTATGAATGTGGGGCAGAACAAAGCAACTGAGTTTATAAGAGCAACGAGAACTCTAATCAAAGAAAGTGACTTCCTCTTTGATGACTACGGCAAAAACTTAAAAGATTGGTATCTAGCGGGCGGAACATCTGTAAAGTGTGGGAAGCTACGCAAAGAAGAAAGACAGTTTAAGCAACTTATAAAATTCGATAATATGGGCGAAGTCCTAGCCTAGGGGGGGATCCCCCTGTAGTATAATTAGGGCATAGGGAAGGGAGGCGTTGAAAATGACTTTAAAGCCAGCTAGGCTTTTCTGGAAACGAAAGCCAGCTACAAAGGTAAAAGTTTCCAAAAAAATATATAACAGAAAAAATAAAAAAAACGCTTGACAGATTGAACGAAATCGTAGTATAATAAGAGAGTAGAAAACAACAAAAAACTTAGGAGATGATTTGAATGAGTAAAGCAAAATTTATCGAAGTGGTTGAATCCTTGTTCACGATACACCCAGTAGACGCAGAAGCCGTTGCGTACTTCGAAAAAACAGTCAAAGCAAAACGCGTAAACACAAAAGAAGTCGAAAAAGCCAAAGTTATCAAAGACGCGATTCTTGCCTTCGTAGTAGGCAACGCAGGCAAAGCCTTCGACAGAGTGCAAATTGGCACAGCCTTATACGATGCAGGAGAGTTCCCCGAAGACTACCTAATCAACGAAAAAGGCACAGTCGCCTACAACTCAATCACAGCGTACGCTAACCAACTCGTGACAGAGAACAAACTTAAAAAAGACGAAATCCGAGTTGGCAAAGTCAAAAAAATCGTATACTCAGCGTAGCCTGAGGGGGTGCCCCCCCCTCTTTTTTTTGTCTACTTTGGCCTTCGCAGGCGAAGGCTATTTTGCTTTTAAATTATAATCACGTAAAAAGGCAAAGACAAAAAAATATTTTAATTATTTATAAAAAAAGTTCCCAAAACCCCTTGACAGCCTCGCCTAATCTTGATATAATTGGGATATCAAATAACGGAGCGTGGTACTCATGAAAAAACAAAACTTCCTTTTACTCGATGTTGAAACGGCTGGCGGCTTAGCCAATCCCCTTATATATGACATGGGATTTGCGGTTGTCAATAAGCAAGGCGAAATTTTAGAAAAGCACTCTTTTCTAATCAAAGAAATCTTCAATAACTCAAACTTGATGACTTCGGCCTACTATGCAGAAAAAATCCCTTCATATGTGAAAGAGCTGGAAAATCGTAAACACAAACTCGTTGCGTTCGCTTATGCCGTCAAGGTTATGACAAACGCAATAAAAAGGCACAATGTGGAAACTGTGTCCGCGTATAACTTAGCTTTTGACCTCAGAGCTTTGGATTCAACTTCAAAGCACTTATTCAAAAAAGGCTTTGCGTTCTATGACAAAATCAAGTTGTGTATATGGTCGTTTGCCTGTGAAGTTCTCTTTACACAAAAAACTTACCAAAAAGTCGCACATAGAGAAGGTTGGGTTTCACCTGCGGGCAACGTCAAGACTTCTGCGGAAATGGCTTTCAGATATATAACAGGAGATTATAACTTCATAGAAGAACATAAGGGATTGAGTGATGTTTTAATAGAAGCCCAAATCCTAGCCAAATGTATCAGACAGAAAAAGAAAGTCAAGAGTGGCGTTCTCGTGATGCCTTGGAGGATACCAAACTCCGCCCCCTATGCCGCAACATAGGGGATTAAAAAAAACTCTTGACACCCTACGCAATCCGTTGTATAATTGGAATATAAACAAGAGGAGATGATATTGATGAGTGAGTTCTTAAATGAAGATTTAGACCACGTTGACTTGGATTGGTTCTTGGAGGACTTCGAGGACATAGACACATGGGGACCAACAGAATTAGACATAAGAGAGTGGGAGTACAGGGGGGACTGGTAAGTCCCTTTTTTGGTGCTCGCCCGCGAGCACTTTGATGCGTTAAAGTGTTAAAGCACTATTTATATGCTTGCCTTACAGAAATTTTTACCAGGCTTATCACTATCACATAATTGGCGCCCGCCCTCTGGCGCTTTAGCACATTAAAGCATTAAAGCACTCTTTATATGCTTTCGAACTAGAAATTTTTACCAGCCTTGCCATTTTCCACATAGTGAGCCCCCACTATCAAGCGCTCGCTCTCCAGCGCTGTTTTGCTTTAACGCGTTAAAGCGTTAATTTGGTAAAGCGTTTCTTTTATATCGCTTCGCCGTGGTAAATTCTGTATATATGACCCTCCCCCAGAAATTTTTTCCATAAAAAAAACACTTGACAGACCAAGCCCCCTTGTGTTATAATTATTATATAGTAAAGAAAAGGAGATGAGTTGAATGAGTACCCACGAATCAGAACTGGTGTTCGGTTATAATTATATTGACATTGAAATCAATGAATGGGGAAATCTGGAATTTACAAAACACTTTGTAGAAATTTCCAGCGAAAATGAGCTTGACACCCAAGATTAAGTATGGTATAATTATTATATAGTAAAGGTAAGGAGTTGATGTGGGGACAAGGGAGTCCAAAAAAAAGCACTTGACAGACCCAATCGAGTGTGTTATAATTAAAGAGTAATAAGAAATCAAATAAAAAATTAGGAGATGGTATTTAATGTCAAAAGCAAAATTCGTCGAGGTAGTCAATTCCTTATTCCAGATGCACCCAGTTGATGCAGAGGCTGTCGAGTACTTTGAAAAAACTGTAAAAGCAAAACGTGTTAATGTCAAAGAAGTGGAAAAGGCAAAAGTTGTAAAACAGGCAATCTTGGATTTACTTGTAAAAACTGACAAGGCTTTGGATAGAACAGAAATTGGAAATGCCTTGTATGATGCAGGTGAGTTTGCCGAAGAATACCTTGTAAATGAAAAGGGAACTGTGGCTTACAATTCCATTACTGCCTATGCTAACCAACTGGTAAATGAAGGATGTTTGAAAAAAGACGAAATTCGAGTTGGTAAGGTAAAGCGTGTGGTATATTCCGCATAGTGGAAGGGCTGGGAGAAAATCCCAGCTTTTCTTTTCATTTACATGAAAGCGTCACCATCCAGTATATGGAAGGACTGGAAAATTTTGGCGCTCGCCTTCTAGCGCTTTAGTGCGTTAAAGCGTTGCAGCGTTAATTTATAAGCTCCTTATGCGGAAATTTTGCCGCCCACCGCAGTCTCTTTATATGCACCCCCTCCCTAAATTTTTTGCCAGCCGCTCTCCGCTGGAAATTCCTACCAAATCTGTCAACCACTGGAAAAAACCCCATGAAAATACAGCGCTTCCATTTCATGGAAATTTCCTGAAAATGCTAGCCGCACTTCTGTTACAGGAGCCGCATATATATGCAAGTGCCCCAGAAATTTTTTGCTTGACAGATACGCTGGATTATTGTATAATTAATATATAAAGAAAAATAAAACAAAAAGGATGAGTGATGCTTATGTTCTTCTTTTCCCAAGCCCGCCTACAAGATTGCTATGATGAGCTTAAAGTATTTGAGGCAGACATCGCAGAGCGCACGCAAGACTTGATCGAGATTGACCTCATTGATGTGTTACGTGGCTACGTCGATGGAATCAAGACTGTGGTACGCAACACAGAAGGACTAGAGATTTCTGAGGATGCCTACTACGATATGTATCTTGATCTTGCAGAAATGGACATCAGCATCGACTATCAGCGTGGTATGAGCGACGGCATGAAATTTGCACTCAGCACCTTAGGCGAAACATCACTTGACAGATGGGCTAGAGTATGATATAATTATTATATAATAAAGAAAGGATGATTCCTCTGAAAACTTATCGAGATCTGAAGCGAATGCTAGATGGAATGACTGACGCACAATTAGATTGCGACATCACACAGTACGACAATGGGGTTGATGAATTCTTTGCAGCAGAGCTATTCCTAGTGTTTGCTGAAGACACTAATGTGTTAGACGATGGGCATCCTTACTTTGAACGTGGGTTTTACCAGATCGCCCCAATGTACAACGATTGACAAACCCGCCCCAATATGATATAATTATTATATAAGGTTGAGATTCACCTTAAAACTAAAATTCAATGAGGAGATGTTACAATGAGCAGAAAAACTTTCGTAGAGGTTGTAGAAAAATTGTTTGCTGAGAATTCAGTCGATGCAGTTGCAGTAGAGTACTTCGCCAAAAACTTCCTAGCACCAAAAGTCAATTCAAAAGAAGTAGAGCGTGCATCTGCAATCAAAGCAGCTATCATGAACGTGTTAGTCAATTCTGGCACTGCACTTGATAGATACGAAATCGCTGATAAGGCTGCTGCAACATTGGGCGATGTATTGAAGAACGATAAAGGTGGGCTTGCATATAACTCGATCACTGCTTACGCTAATTCGCTCGTAGAAGCTGGTATGCTTGCTAAGCAAGAAGTGAAGATTGGCAAAGCAAAGCGTATGAAGTACCGCACTGCCTAAGGGAGAGGCTCTTCTCCCCTTTCATTGCCTGATAGCTCAATGGTAGAGCACGCGGCTGTTAACCGCGGGGTTGTAGGTTCGAGCCCTACTCAGGCAGCCACTTGACAAACCTACCCCGTCATGTTATAATATATATATAAGGTTGAATTTGGACCTTACGCTTGTCAGAGCGACTGAACTGACAGGATCAGCATCGTATCCTAGAGAGAGAGCCTAGAATGGCTTCTCACGAGCTTGTAAGATTGGGATGGGTTGCTCATCCCCTACGCATCGAACTCGCCTTAGAAGCTAAATATGAGCGTCTGGCGAGGTTCCTTCCTCTTTCGCCTCTGTCCCCCAGAGGCTTTCTATCGCGGAGTAGAGTAGCGGCTAACTCGTTAGGCTCATAACCTAAAAATCGTGGGTTCGAGTCCCACCTTCGCAACCACGGCCCGTTAGTCAAGTGGTTAAGACATCGCACTTTCACTGCGAAGACAGGAGTTCGAATCTCCTACGGGTCATATGGACGCTTAGCTTAATTGGTTAAAGCACACCCCTGATAAGGGTGAGAGTGGTGGTTCGATTCCATCAGCGTCCACTACGCCGCCATAGCTCAATGGCAGAGCAACTGCCTTGTAAGCAGTAGGTTGGGAGTTCGACTCTCTCTGGCGGCATTTATGGAAGGTTAGCGAAGTGGCTAAACGCTGGAGACTGTAAATCTCTTCCCTTGCGGGTTCGGTGGTTCGAATCCATCACCTTCCACTCTGGAAAAGTACCCAAGAGGCTTAAGGGGGCTCTCTGCTAATGAGCTAGATCGCGCAAGCGATGCAAGGGTTCGAATCCCTTCTTTTCCTTATGGAGAGATGGCTGAGTGGCTTAAAGCAGCGGTCTTGAAAACCGCAGGCGTGCAAGCGTCCGTGGGTTCAAATCCCACTCTCTCCTCCATGGTGATCATGGCGAAATGGTTAACGCATTGGATTGTGACTCCAACATCGTGGGTTCAATTCCCACTGATCACCCTTATGAAGCTGTGGTGTAGTGGTTAACACGCCTGCCTGTCACGCAGGAGAACGTGGGTTCGATCCCCATCAGCTTCGCCACGCACATATGGCGGAATGGCAGACGCACCAGCCTTAGAAGCTGGCGAGAAATCGTGGGGGTTCAAGTCCCTCTATGTGCATCATGGTGTCGTAGCCAAGTGGTAAGGCAGGGCCCTGCAAAGGCCCCACCCCTAGTTCGAATCTAGGTGACACCTTTATGCGGATGTAGTTCAATGGTAGAATGTCGCCTTGCCAAGGCGAAGGTTTGTGGGTTCGAGCCCCATCGTCCGCTTATGTGCCTTTAGCTCAGTTGGATAGAGCATTTGACTACGAATCAAAAGGTCGGGAGTTCGAGCCTCTCAGGGCACGTAGTATTGCAGAGATATAGCTCAGTCAGGTTAGAGCACTTGCCTTGGAAGCAAGGGGTCGGAGGTTCGAATCCTCCTATTTCTATTTGGGCCTGTAGCTCAGCTGGGAGAGCGCCTGCCTTGCAAGCAGGAGGTCAGCAGTTCGATCCTGCTCAGGTCCACCATTGGGGTTTCGCCAAGTGGCAAGGCAACAGACTTTGACTCTGTGATCCTAGGTTCGAATCCTAGAACCCCATCTTACATATGTGTAGTAGGCAGCTCGGTTCCCTCAAACCAGCTGCTTTTTTATTTGCTTCGTTCGCGGTTCCAATTTTCCAGAATTTTCCAGTTCTGCCAAAATTTTTATGTGGAAAATGTCAATCCACCACAGGAATGAAAAATCCCATAATTTCACCACTGGCGCAGCAGCAAAGTTTCCAGAAACAACAGGCACTCGTTTTACAGTAGCGGCGCTTTATACGAAATTTCCATGGAAAATTTTACTTGGTCAAGCCATTAAAATTTGGTGGGCACAAAAGTTATATATGGAGAAATGAAACAGTAGGGGTAAATTTTAAACATTTATTATATAAAAGAAGAAGACAATAATAAATATAGTATATATATAATATATAATACTAGTATATATATAATACTAATATAGATCTAATATAAAAGAAGAAGACAATAATAAATATAGTATATATATAATATATAATACTAGTATATATATAATACTAATATAGATCTAATATAAAAGAAGAAGAAAGAATAAATAAAGTTAATATATATATAATAAATATATATATAATAATACTATTGACAAAGATACTATAATATTATATAATATATATATAAGAGTTAATTTTGCGGTAAAACTATGTAAGACGGCGCGCAGGGGATCAGTTGATATATGCGTTATAATGGGGCCACCTTCACTTACCAAACTCAGCCCCATACTTACCGAACTCACAACTAAACTCATGCCAACTACTCCACTTTCTACCACTTTACTCCACATTTTACCCACTATCTGCCGAAAGGAGCTGTTACCCATGCTACCGCGACAAAGGCTGCTTTGGACTCGCAAACCCGTAACCCGCGCCAAACCTTCAAAGAAACTGTATAATCGCAAAGCTCGCACCCCATCTGAATAACTTTATAATATAATTATAACATGGCGCCACGCTCATGTCAATTACATTACTAGGAGGCGCCAATGCAACGTGACACATCAGCCATACTGCTACTACTCCTCCTACTTATTGCTTCCTTTGCTCTTCAGCCCGCTCCCATCGTAATAGAAAAAGAACGCATAGTCTACGTAGAAAAACCAATCTACATAGTGCCCAGCGGATCCCTCCCCCTCCTCACCTTTGAGGCCACTGCATACACAGCGGGCCGCGAATCGACAGGCAAATCTCGCTCACATCCGCTCTACGGCATCACAGCTTCTGGGGCCCATGTGCGCGAACACCACACACTCGCATGCCCACGTAGCTTGCCCCTAGGGACGCGCATCTACATTATCGAAAGGGATACCCTGTACACCTGTGAGGACCGTGGAGGCGCAATTGTAGAAGGCAAACTCGACATCTACATGAGCGACCTAACGGCCGCTCGTTCTTGGGGACGCCGCACAGTTCACGCCTATATTTTAAAATAGCCCTACTCATACTGTGCGTTGACAAACACACTATCCTATGATATAATTATTATATAATAAAAAATAAGGAGTGTGTTCCCTATGAAATACGTTTCTTGTGAAGCCCTCAATTTTACTTTCGAGAAAGAAACTGATAAGGCTATTGCGTTTCGTGGCGAGGGTCGCCTACTCTGGGTGCCGAAGTCACAGATCAAAATTGGAGTCAACGACTCAAATTCTTTTGTCTTCTTCATTCGCTCGTTCTACTTCATGACTCATCTACGCCACAAGCTACACAACCCATACACTAAGCACTATGACAGCTCTACACTAGTCCCACAATTCCGTCAATTCATTGACTCATTCGACAAGGAGGTAGTGCTCGCATGAGAGAGCATATCCTAGGGCAGACCCGCAAGTTTCATGTAGAGGATGAAACATACAAGCTCACAATCGTGAACTTCCTCGATCCCCATACAGCAGTTGTGCGGGTAGACTATTACAAGGGTAGTACAGTTGCGGCTACTCACACAGTTCAGATGAGCGAGGGCGAATTAGCAGATGTTGGCTTCGACATATAAGCATGTTCCATTCATCTATATACGCATGGCTCTCGCCCTGCGCCAACAAATCCATCTAAGGAGAATGTATGACAACTTTCACAATTCTTAAAATACTGGGCGCGCACAGCGTACTTGTACAATGCGGCACCGAGCAGCGCACTCTACACTTCTGGGGATTTTAATATGCAGAAAATAGAGAGAGCAATTCTTATAGGACTTTACTCAGCTTTGGTATTCGGATTAATATATTTATCTATACTAGAATTTGGAGGATTTTAATATGACAAGTGAAGCAACTGGCGAAGGCAAGGGTATAACTGCCGAAGAACTACAATTCATTTGGAACGATATTGCGAATGAGATCATTGAGGAGCGCAAGTATCAAGACAAACGACATGCGTTCCCCTACAACATGATGATGGCTATCCTCACAGAAAAAGTAGGCAAGGTTGCCTACGCTTACCAAGAAAGCAGAGATGAGTATCTGCGTGACACACTTATACAAACTGCGGCTGTATGTATCCGCTGGATTGAACATCTGAAAAAAGACGTACATGCGATCAAGTTAGCGAGGGATACAGATGGAGTCATGGACATCGAAGAACAACAATAATATGCTAGAAGTCCTATGCGACGGCGACACATCATACGAAGCTCGTGAGAAAGCCGAGCGTCTTCTCATAGACTTCGATCGTGTGATTGCACGACAAGTACAAAAAAATGCTATGAGGCACTGGCGCACGTATTTAGATGGACATAATAGACTCCTAGAGCGTATGGATCAATACACAGCCCAAATCCCCTACGAGTCACCCGAAGAGTCCCTAGGCTTTTTACAGCGTGCTGGAATACTAGATAAAGCAGGGAAATTAATACGTAATAACCCTACGTGGAGTGAGGATGATGAGGCATGAGTGGACTAGATAAAATTACAAAAGAGTATGTTGAAACTGACTTATTTCTTACTGAATTAATAAAATTTGCAACCCATAAGAATGGTCGCCTTCGCTCAGAATTTCTTACTGATATAGTTTCAGAAGGTGATGTGAAGTATGCACAGGGTGTTAAGCAAGGTCTACGTATAGCTATGGATATTTTAAAGGAGGAAGGGTAAAGTGGATATAGAACAAGTCCAAGATTTTCTAGATGAATTCTTTGTGGCCCTATTATGCAATGCCGATGCCCCTCTACCAGAAAGGGAAAGGGCTCAAGAGTATTTGAGGAAGGTGGGGTTCACATACTCGATTTAGTTATTATGATAGTCCCTGCAGCACTACTATACTTCTTCTTGAGATGGATAGACGACTATACGGAGGTGTAACATGCTAAGCCCTAAAGCATCAGTCGAAGAAATTATGGATGAATCAAACATCATAGAAATATATATCCGTGACTTACAAAAGCACCTCATTGAAGAAGAAGGCTTCTCTCCTTCAGACTTCTATACTGACATCGTGCGCAGCCACGCCTTTGACCGCACTAGCGAGCTCAACTACTTTAGAGGCATACTGCGCGGACTGCACATAGCCCTAGACATCATCGAGGAGCGAATCGTATGAAACTAGAAGTACTTAAAGAGTACGCTGATGATATAGCGCGGCGAATGGGTCAATTTCGTTTTCTCTCAAAGCTAGAGGGTAGAGTTACATGGCTAGATGAGAACGAATCGCCCGCTCATCTCCAACTAAACTTCCTGCACGATGAGGTTGACAAGATCATCAAACTATGGAATGATACTGTTATAGCTAGAATCATAGAAGAAGAAAGATTTCAGAGAATGAGAAAGGATTGATGCCCATGTCCGCTCTACTTATGTTAGGTATTATCGTAACAGGTTTTGCTCTATGGATGCTGGCCTCCCATCTGCGCGAGGGAGAGTGACTATTATATTTTGCGAATGGTGTAAATGCGAAGTACACTACCATGTAAAAAAGAAAACTACAATATTCACCTTCAACGAAAGGGAAATAGAAGTAGAAGTAAAGTATGCCCTCTGCGATACCTGCGGCAAAGAGATAGACGTAGAGGAATTTGAAGACGAAGCTATAGACACTATAGAAAGAATCTATAGAAGAAAGTGGTGCAACTAATGATAACTGTAAACTCTATCCTAGAAGTCTACGAGCGCACAGGGTTGCGGGCACGCCAACACGAGCTATACAAAGAAGATGTGGGCTGTGCGTGCGGACTGGGCGCCCTCCTATATGACATACATGGGAAAAATCTATGGAATGTCATGGGCAACGTAGACTATGAAACAGACCGCATGGCGGAACTACTAGGACTGGACTATAACTATGCTCGTGAGTTTGTCGCAGGCTTTGACGGCACATTCATGGCTCGCCCCAGCACCGACGGCTATAGCGACGGGCGCGCCACATGGGAAGCCTGTAAGAGGGAGGGACTCGTACTTGGCATATCTTAATCACTCACTACCACCATTTACTTGCTACATCCGCAATGAATACCTATACAATCATACTCAGGGTTGGGGCCAGTTCAGTCTGTGCGATGTGCACGCTGTGGCCTCTATTGAGCATCGTGTGCCCCTCTTTGAGGCTTTCCTTGAAAACGGTGTCAACTGGACCCGACGTCCCTTAAACGCCTTTTGTTGGAGCAAGGACGCCAAGCCAGTACCACTAAGCGAAGTATACTATTGGGATTGTCTCTCGCCCTACATCAATGTGCAAATCCGCAACAGACTGGGCGGACTGCGCGGCCAGCTACTCACACCTAGCGGCCTCAAACTCTGGGGCGACTATATGTTCACGCTCGACTGGGGCTGGGAAGACAAAAGCATTCTCGATACCAACTTCAGCGAAACTCCCGAACACAAATGTGCCCACGTGTTCAAAGTAGAAGATGGTAACTTCTACGCCTACCCCAACAACCGCATCATATGGTTTGACCCTGCATGGACTGCGCATCGCATCCAGAGCAACCCTGGCTACCTCATCGACAGCACACTATACAGCGTTGATGGACGACGAAACTTTGAGGTTGCTGATAAGTATATATATGAACAGTCCAATATTCCCGAGTGGGAACCTTGACAAAACATAATAATTATGATATAATGAAAGGATAGATGTGCTTGTTGACTTTTCTTTTTTTCTTTCTTGTCATTTTTTGCTTGCACATCGTCCTATCAGAATAACAAATAAAGGAGAAACACATGAAGATTTTAATTGCATCACCTGTTCATCGACCAGTCGAGCTACCTACATTCATCAGTTTTGTGCGGCTAGCCAATCATCGCTCAACTTACAATAGCTACGATTTTATGTTCGTACAAAACTCACTAGTGTACCAAGCTCGTGAAAGTATTGTTGAGGCTTTTCTAAAATCAGGACATGATGCACTTGTAATGATCGACAGCGACATGACCTTTCACCACGAGGCAGTTGATCGATTAGCTTACTTTAAAAAGCCTTTTGTTACAGCAAAGGCGTTTAAGCGAGTTCCACCCTATCAGCCATGCTTTTATACAAAAGTAGATATTGGCGAAGATGGCAAGCCCGCATTACAAGTCCCCATCCAATATCAGAACAACACTCTTTTAGAGATTGAGGGCGCGGGTATGGCATGTGCCTACATCAGCCGCGAAGTATTTGATAAGGTGAAGGGCCCCTACTTTGATCCAATGCCAGGCCTAGGCGAAGACTTGACATTCTGTTACAAGCTCAAGGAAGCTGGAATCCCAATGTACTGTGATACAGGTATGCAGTTCGGCCATGTGGGCCCAACTGAATTTGGTGAAGAACACTTTGTAAACTACATCCGCCAGAAAGAAGCAGAAGGCGCAGACCTACAACAAATATTCACATAGGGTGTGAGAACGATAATCACTATCACCAACGAGATACAATTCAAGTGGCATATCACAGGGTCTACAGAAGACTTCATTCTCTCCCTTGATAAAGAAGAACTAGACACATATTTTGAATTCAAGTACGCCCAACTATTAACAGAGCTAAAGCAAACATCTGACGCTGTTGACGTCAGATTACTTACTGTGGAGGTAGACGTAGAATGACCATCAATCGCAGAAGACTACTGCGCGGCCTCAACTATCACGTACAAGAACTACTAAAACAAGAAGACACAAAAACCGCTGACATCCTATTAGAGGTCATGACTCAAATCTCTAAGGGTAAATACAGCGAACGCTGGACTGACCGCATCATCCCCAGCTTGGTACTAATCTTCTCTGGTGTTGTCCTAACCATGCTACTTATAGGAATGTTCCTACAAGTATGAGATCGTTCAAGCTGGGCCGCCAACTTTTTATCTTTTCTTTCTTTTCGGGTCGCTTTAAATTTCGCTGGGCCTCCACTCATTATATGAGCGTGCTCACTACTCCTTTCGTACAGTTGATCATAATTGATATTGACAGAATGACTAACCTATGATATAATTATTATATAATAATTAATTAGGAGGAAATTCAATGTACGAGGTAGACAAAGTCCCGCCCACTCTATTTGGAGAATATCATTATGTAGTTCGTCGTAAGGACTATCACAACTTCGACACATGGAAGTATCCAGCACGAGCATTGAAGATTTCCTCTATATTCGACTATGTGTATTTTCTAAAAACGACCTATGGTACTGCAGTAAAAATAGAAACTAATCGTTCTGGTATTACCAACAAGTACCTAGGTCTACTAATCAGATTTAATAGTATCGAAGCCGCACAGGAGCTATGTAATCGCTGCAATGAGGGGGTTGTTACAATATGAGTGATGCACAAAAGCAATTCTTATTAGACAATATTAATAATTTACATGGAGAGGATGTTTCCACCTTGGTAACTCAATTAGACATTAACGCTGACACAGCTCCCCTTGCTAGCTGGCAGGGCGGCTCAACCCCTACAACTAAGAGCAAACCTAAATCAAAAATCAATGACGCAGAGCTACACCGTATCCTTGACGTCATTCGCAAGAACTTTGACGCAACAGAATTCCAAAACAAAGATTTGAGTCCACTCATCGACGGTCTTACTGCTCGACAAGTTCCTTCTCGTATCAAGAAATTAGTAGACTCTGGCTTCCTTACAGACCTTGGCGGCTCGCCTAAGAAATATATTCTTGTATGAGCGAACTATTCATGCTAGGCAATGCACTAGATGATGGTGAATACGACGATGCTAGGGTGCATTTACTGGCCCTAGCGTACAAGTTGAATAGGCTGCGGCGCCTACTCGACGAATCAGATGTAGAGCAAGTAAAGTATGAGCTAGAAACTCTTATAGGGGTAGGTGAGTAGTGTGCCAGCAAACATCGAAACAATGTTCACAGTTCGGGAAAAGCCATGGCATGGATTAGGCGAAGTTTTAGACGAAGCTCCAAATTCAGCAGAAGCCTTGAGGCGCAGCGGTCTAGACTGGACTGTGAATCCAACGCCCATCTATTTAGAACACGAAGGAGTCAAACTCTTAGTAGATGGTTATGTAGGTAATATACGCAGCTCAGACCAATCTTTACTGGGCATCGTATCAGACAGATATAAAATCGTACAGAATCACGAAGCCTTTGCCTTCACAGATTTGCTTGTGGGCGATGGTGACGTGCGATATGAAACTGCGGGAAGTCTAAAGGGTGGGCGTCAAGTTTGGATGTTGGCACGCATGAACCGCTCTATGAGCCTTCTAGGTGATGCCTTTGAGCCTTATCTATGCTTTATTAACTCTCACGATGGTACAGGTGCTGTGCGCGTTCTAATGACGCCTATTCGTGTCGTGTGCCAGAACACTCTGAACATTGCACTACGTGGGGCGCGACGCTCTTGGTCCACACCCCATGTGGGCGATATCAATGCACGACTAAACACAGCCCAATCAACACTAGAATTAGCGGATCGCTACATCGTGCGACTCGAAGAAGAAGCAGATTTCTTGGCTCAAAAGCCTGTGTCGCCAGATCGCTTCAACGAAATTCTAGAATCTCTACTCCCTATTGAAACTGGCTCGACTCCACGTGCTCAGGCTTCTGTATTAGCCCAGAAACAGGGCATCATCACAGCCTATGGGGCGGATGACCTGCAACGATTTAGAGGCACTGCATGGGGCGTTTTAAACGCTGTGAGCGACTATGTGGGGCATACTACTCCAAGACGACAGACTGCAAGTTACAAGTCCAACCGATGGGCTAAGCTGGCTGCGGGGGAAGCTCTGTTTGATGATGCATACGAGTTATTACTACAATGATATGGGGACAACTTGTCGAACATAAAGCTACAGGGACAAGGGGTAGAATTGCCCCTTTCCTCAATGGGGTTGTTGTCGAGTTCAATGAGTTCTTTTCTGATGGAACGTGCATAAAGGTTCGCACGACTCCAGCCTCTACACAAGAGCTAATTGAATCTTGGAGGTTTGTGGATGAAGGAGATACACAGCAATACTCATAAAGAAGTATGTGAGCCGTGCAGAGGTCACGGCTACTTTCTTTTCGATGGAAAGAATGAAGTGTGCTATGCCTGTCTGGGCAATGGCTATCATATATATGTAAAAACAGAGGAAAATTTAAATGAATAAATGGCGAACGATCTGGATTTCAGATGTCCACATGGGTACTAAAAGTTCACAGGCAGCGGCGCTACTTCACTTTTTACAAAACAATAGTTCAGACCAGCTATACATCGTAGGCGACTTTATAGATTTTTGGCGGCTTCAAGCCAAGCTATATTGGAACTCTGCGTTTAACGAAGTGCTAGCTCATGTGATTGCACAGGCAGCCGAGGGTACATCAGTGTTTCTGATCCCTGGGAATCACGATGAGTATCTACGAAAGTTTGATGGCTACACACTAGGAGATATAGAGATAGTAAATGAGTGTGTGCATCGTACTGCTGACGGCCGCGAAATATTGGTACTACATGGCGACAAGTTTGATGGTATAACTCGCTACGCTCGCTGGCTTGCTGTTCTAGGCAGCTGGGGTTATGAAATACTTATTGGATTAAACAGCAGTTTAAATTGGTTGCGGCGCAAACTAGGGCTTCCATATTGGAGCTTAAGTGCGAATGTAAAGAGGCACGTAAAGCAAGCTGTAAATTTCATAAGTAACTTTGAGCTAGCTATTATTCACGAGTGTGAAAAGAATGGTTATAATGCCATATTGTGCGGTCATATACATCAAGCTGCAATAAAGCAACTAGGCGATATCACCTATTATAATACAGGCGATTGGGTAGAGTCATGTACGTGCATTGTAGAAGATTGGAATGGCAAGATGTATCTCCTTGACAAGGATGGTAATATATGGGCAGGAAAATAGTAATTGTTACTGATGCGTGGACGCCCCAAATAAATGGTGTCGTAGTAACCCTACTCAACACAAAGAGAGAGCTAGAGAATAGAGGGTATGAAGTTCATGTTATAAACTCTGAGTACTTTACTACCTTCCCACTCTGGTTTTATCCAGAGATACAAATTGCCGAGCCAGTTCAATCAGCACTACTCTTTTCCAAATTGATGCAATATATTAAACCAGATATACTTCATATTGCAACAGAAGGTACTCTAGGAATGATCGCTCGCAGTTGGTGTAAAAAGAACGACTTTCCATTCACTACTGCCTACCATACAAAGTTTCCAGAATATATCAAGAATCTAATAGGTTTGCCAGAAGAACTAACTTATGCTTATCTACGTTGGTTTCATGGGGCATCTTCTAATGTATTTGTCACTACTCCAGCTATGAAAGATGAGCTGGCTAGTTATGATATACACAATACAGTTGTGTGGTCTCGCGGTGTAAATACAGATATATTTAATACTTCACACATCAAACCGACAGGCGTTCCATATATATTATATGTGGGCAGAGTTAGTGCAGAAAAAAATCTGCAAGCATTTCTAGACTTGGATGTTCCTTATGGTAAAAAAGTTGTGGGCGACGGGCCTCAATTGCCATGGTTAAAGAAAGAGTATCCACGTGTAGACTGGCTGGGTGCGCGAACACAGATGGAGCTACCCCCACTCTATGCAAACGCTTCATGCTTTGTTTTTCCTAGCATCACAGATACATTTGGACTTGTGATGATTGAATCTATTTCTTGCGGCACTCCAGTAGCTGCATTCGACACAGAAATCAATAGAGGGATACTGAGTCCCGAGGTTGCAGCATTGAGCGATAATCTGGAAAGCGCTGTATATAAAGCAGCTCGTTTGAAAGATACAAATGTAGAGATCTGCGCTCAATGGGTAAAAGATAATTATTCGTGGGCCGCAGCGACAGACAAGTTCATAGCCAACCTAGTAACCAAAAATAATTGACAAATCACCTCAACCATGATATAATTATTATATAATCTAAAAAAGGGTGATGAGCATGAATTCGTATCTACGTGAGGTTGCTTATAGATTTTCTCAGGAAGTGTCAGAGTATGATAGATATAAGCCTCGAAAGAGTAGGAAGCAAATACGAGATGCTTACATGACATACGCAGTACAAGAGTTCTCTGCCTATCTAGAAAACTTTATGAGGTCTGATGCGGGCGATCAATTGCTAGATGCGATGCAACGCAGATATGAAAAACCAATCACCCATATAGGCGTCAGGTATGGCGCTTCTGGAGAAAGAGCGATTAAATGGTAACATGGCTTTTCATAGGTAATCTAATATTCTGTGCCATAACAATGTATATTTATGGAGAGTTTAGATATAGAGATGGATTACATGATGGAATTGAACTTAATATTCAGAAGATAGAGAAAGAAGATTAGAAGCTAATCACATACAACCCCTTGATAAAACTGATATAATATGATATAATTATTATATAAGTTAAATTTCAAGGGGTTTTTGTATTTACAAGAATAGGAGATGATACCAATGATAATTTGTAACAAAGCACAATGTAAACTCTGCAAAGACATCGTAGAGTCTAGACATAGACACGACTTCAAATGGTGCAAGTGTGGTGAGATGTATGTGGATGGTGGTAAAGAATATATCCGTCGAGGCGCAAGAGATCTAGACAATATCATAGAATTAAGTGTGAGCACAGATACTTTCGATGCTTGACACAGGGGCTAGAATATATTATAATTATTATATAAGGTGGTGAAACTAGTGACTATTGTATACGGCTACGCTTGCATATCTGCCCTACATCCTGACATTAAAACAGGTGGCGGCTCGACCCTTACCTACATCAACAAGCTGCCCCTAGAGCAACGTGGAGACTATCTGCGTGCCAAAGCTCGTGCTAACCTCAAAGCTCTGCCCCAACTGCTGCGCCGCAATGCGCTCAACAACATTGGTGCGTATCGCTTGCCAGACAGCTTATTGCCCATGGCTGACCTAGGCTATTACGACATAGCCGAATTCTACCCCCTCCTGCGCGAGTGCGGCGAGGTAGCAAACACATACAATATGTTTCTCAGCTTTCACCCTTCTCAGTTCTTCGTGCTTAACAGTGCGACACCATACGTAGTAGACAATGCAATCAAAAACCTCAATATCTTCGCACAGATCCTGCACGCTATGCAACTAGACAATCACCCTACTCTACTTATTCATGTAGGCGCTCGCTCCACATACCCTACACAAAAAGCTGCTTGCGATGCTTTCTGCGACAACTACAATCTTCTTTCTCCTCTTGCACAAATGTACCTTGCGGTTGAGAATGACCAAAGCGCTCACAGCATCGACTCTTGTGTATATATCAATGACCGCATCCGCATCCCTGTTGTATGCGACAATGCTCACTACAACAAAAAATCTATACAAGGCATCAGCCTGCGTGACTCTATACAGTTTGCTCTCAGCACATGGGGCAGCCGCATGCCCAAGCTACACTTATCTTCCGAGCGCAGTCCAGATGGCGCCCATGCCCACGCAGACTACATCTTACAACGTGATTTAGACTCTGTGCTACATGGCATAGGTGACAAGCGTACAATCATCATGGTCGAAGCCAAGCTCAAAGATCGTGCAGTACAAAAAATACTACAGGGGTGATATTATGATAGGCGTAAACTTGAAAGAGATTTTAAACTCAAGACACATAAAAGAATACATTGACACACACTTTGAAAAGATTATGGAAGACAAGGAAATCCTAGCTCTAGAATTAGGATGCCTTACAAGTAGAGATTTTGATTATATAACACCAAGTACAGGGCGCGCATTAGTAGCCCTCGCTATTCTTGTGGGTGCTGGAGATTTAGCCCGCCAAATATGTAGAGAAAGTAGCGCATCTCTTGAGGCTGTATTCAATTCTTATGAAGATGTACTGAGAAGAATAAGTGGATCGAATAGATTCTTATTAGAATTTGTTTGCCATGATATAGACAACTATCTTAAAAATAATGAATTCTATTTAATAGAAAATAGAGATATAGCGTTACAAACAATCAGCAATATTGAAGATACACAACTACTCACTCTCCGTCCCTACCATCGCAAATCTTTGATTGTTCTTGTTGTGGCTTTGGGTGCAGAAATCAATCTAATTAAAAGACTATGTATATTATATGACACTGATCTTGCTGACGTACTAGTTGACTTTGTTTTAACGGATCGACGCATAGCTAAACAATTTTTAAGATTTCGTGACTTTATAAACCCAGAAATAGTACAATACCAACTAGAGCAACTCACTCATGTATCACACCTATACTATCTAACAAAAAATGTAAATAACTTTACAGATGTATTGGTTATGCTACAATTCTTGTGGATAGAGTATGTAGCAAAGTTAGATATGGGGATATCACGTCCAGCAGTAAAAGCATCACTTTCTGGATTCTTTGAACACGTTATAGGAAGTTCCTACACATTCAGAAGACAATTAAAGTTTGTAACTCTTACTCATAAAGATTGGGACAATATAGATATTCAAAATTTATTTGTAGGTCTACAACGTGATGATTTAGAATCAGTATTAGAACCACTATTCTACGAAGATTTTGATCTCTTAATAAGAGTAATTTCAAAGTATGGGCCACTTGAGGTTAAACAAAACACTATACAAACTATTACAGACGAGCAAGTCTTGGGCATGCTAGATGCTATCGATCAATGTTTTGAGTATAAGAATCGACAAGATTCTTACAATTTAAATAAAGTAGCAAATACTATGATGAATATTTATACAAGCAATAGAATGACAAAAGAAATATGTAAGAAGCATTGGGATAAAGTAGCTATATATCTTTCATCAAACGACTACTATAAAACAGAAGAAATACTGACATCATGTAATGTTTCTTTAAAAGAAGCCTTAGAATATATGGGGAGGTAATGAGATGATACAATATGAACAAAGTTATGTTACTGAGTTACAGGAGGTACTTAATCCTCTAATTAAGCATGCTGATATCAATGTTGACATTTCATTATCTGCCAAGATTTCTACATGGGCAAAAAATAAAGAAGCTATTTATAATATGATGGGCGGAGTAATTCGAGTAGAGAAAAAAATCACAGCATCTTTTTCTGCAAAAGAAATACAGGAGATGATATACAGTCTTACAAAAAGATTCTATCGCAGAAAAGAATTCACTCTAGCTTGCTGGTTTTTAAACTCTATAAAAGAAGATGAGATCATGAATAACGCATTGGCGACTGAGCGTGTTATTCTTGGTAAAAAGTTTAACTCTGGTATGAAGGTAAGCAGAGTACTGTTACAGCTTATCCCCGAAGCCAATGGCGCTCGCAATGAGTTTCAAATAGAATATAGTAAAATACTTGAATCATTCGGCAAAGAGCGCACACTTGTACTATCTATTGATCCGCTAGACTACTTTATGATGTCTGAGAATACTACAGGCTGGCGCTCATGTCAATCGCTTGATGGTCAATATAAGACTGCAACACTAGCTTACCTCATGGACTCTGTAACTATGGTTGCATATGTGCTAACTGAATCTGGTAGAAAGTGTTGGCGCCAGCTAATATATGTATCTCCAGCCTCACAGTATGCAATTCAATCTCGACAATATCCAGCTGCCAATACAGCATATAGCAAAGCAACTAACTATTTACTTAAAGAAATGTTTAACTGGCCTGAGGCTAAGCGTGAAAGAGTAGACGTGAGTTATATAATCAACAAGGATTTAATGAGAGATAAAGATGCGTGTGAATTTTGGTATAACGATATTACAAGAGAATCAGTAGATACAGTTAGCGTACTATATAATAGTGCAGAAGAATCTTTTTCAGATTTCGTTGAATTTACTGAACATGAGTTTCTAGTTATTAAAGTAGGCGTTAATTCAATGAGATGTATATGCGGCTGCGGGGAGTGGATAAATAGTGCCGAGTGCTTATTTTCACAGGTACACTTTGAATACAGAGAATCAGAAGAGTGGGAGGAGGAGCAGGATGACAATCAGTAAGCCTAGACTAGAGCTACTAAAATCTATACTAATGCTAGACCAACCTTCTCTACACGACTTTTTGTATGAGTTTCTTATTGACTATTATAAAGAAGAAGAAATCTGGGAGTTTGATGGCAACTATTTGTACGCAGAAGGCGATATCAATGTGTGTGTTGTGGCGCATCTAGATACTGTTCATAGAAGTCAGCCAAAGTCAGATGAGATATTTTATGACGCAGACCAATATGTGCTGTGGTCGCCTGTGGGTATTGGGGGCGATGATCGTTGTGGCGTGTTTATAATCCTCAATCTCATCATGCACGGTTATAAGCCTCATGTACTATTTACTTGGA
>Ga0247834_1000297_pt1 | contig 96990 bp, 64 predicted proteins | sample LaCruzMarch2015__8_FD_187118 | JGI IMG/M metagenome (GOLD analysis project Ga0247834, IMG submission 187118) | Freshwater microbial communities from meromictic Lake La Cruz, Castile-La Mancha, Spain - LaCruzMarch2015_12m | ecosystem: Environmental > Aquatic > Freshwater > Lake | place: Spain...
ACGGATATTGAGTCCTGGAACTCGGGTGGTAATTGCATATATCTTGATAGCTTGAGAACCTTCAAAATAATGCTTTTTCACCCAGTTCTTTTCTTTTCTAAAGGGATAAAGTCCAGTACAGAAGGTGTTGATAATTTAACAGTAAAAAAAAACAAACTAGTTTTTAACATATTATCTTTTGTAAGTAATTTAGAAATCAATGAAGAGTTGATAAAATTAACAGATCAAAAATCGAGCTAATTTTCACCCCGCTCGTCCAAGTCTTTCAAAGCCAAGCTAAAATACCGCACTACCGCTGGTACGGGTCTCACGACCCTTATCTCCGCGTCTTCAAGACGCATGAGTATGCACTAAGGCGCATTTTTTTGAGCACTATTGTTGCTTATTGTTGGAATTGTTTTTATATTACTACCGAATTGTTGCGGCAGGGCAAGATAGGTTCCTACCGCTACAAGATCATTAACTGGGGTTTAGTTTTACTTAGGGCCGAGACGCTGTGCGTTTCGGCTTTTTTATCGTACAAGTTATGGCGGATTAAGCCACCTATTCAGATATTTCTACTACAAAGATTGATAATTTTATGCCATGAGTGATATCATTAAATTCGACTATGAGGGACAGCAAATTAGCTTTGAATTTGCCGATGGCAACAAGATGATTAATGCTACCGAAATGGCTAAGCCATTCAAAGGCAAATTGGCGGCGGATTTCCTGAGATTAAAAACGACCAAAGACTTTATCCTTGCACTGGAAGCCCGTTATGGGAATTCCCATAACGGAGGGAATCGTGAGGTTTTACGCATTATTCAAGGCGGCACCCCGGAACTGCAGGGTACCTGGATGGACGAACTCCTCGCCTTGAAATTTGCTTCCTGGCTCAGTCCCTATTTTGAAATCTGGGTCTACGATCGTATTCAGGAACTTGTTACCACCGGAGTCACCCACCTTCAAGGTATTCCTCCTTCCGGCTTCGCAGCCACATTGCGCCTCCTGGCCGAGCAGTGGGAAAAGCAGGAGCAGATCAACGAGAATGTGAAGGAAGAGCTTGATAAGGCAGCCCAGCGCCTCGATGAGCTGGAGTCGAAAATCATTAGTGTAGATGATCATTATTATACCATCGCCGGGTATTGTAATTTGCATAAAATCCCCTGCCCTCTTCATCAGGCCAAGGAATGGGGAAAAAACGCAGCGGCATTAAGCCGTCAGAAGGCCATACCCACTGGCACTGCGCATGATGAGCGTTATGGTCAGGTCAGAACTTATCATGAGGATATACTGAAAGAGGTGGTTGTGTGATATAGCGCAGCCTATTTCTAATTTTTTCATCCATGCTTGAAGTAAAGAAATCTCAGCGCATCTGCATATTTCTAAAAGTACCCTTTACCGCTATCTTGATCATCAAGGGATAAAACCTGGCAAATAGATGTGAAATGAGTGCTGAAAGGGAATTGAACTCCTGAGTCATCCCGAATTTTTGCCTAGGTAAAAATTCGGGATGACTCAGGTTTTTGATTTTTCACTGCTGCTCAGCAAGAATCTGCCGCGCTACTTTCAAAATCTCGTCATCGTCTAAATGAACAACTCCTCCTCCTGGCCCAGGTTCGATGTGAACACCGATGGTTTCTCCCTCGTCAAATTTCGTTGCGCCAAAGTAGTTCCGCACGGTTTGCTCCGCAATGTTAAGGGTTCTGGCTATTCGGGAGATGCTGCCAGTAGGTAGTTTGTGTTTAATGTCTCTCAGATCATTGAATGTGATGTTCATAGACAGTCAATTTTGTGAAGAAAAGGAGAAATTTTGTTCACCTGAAATATAACATCAATTCTTTAAAATCTCAATATCGATTCTTTTTATTTTTCTAAAATCAGTTCAGAAAAAATGAAATGCTGATTTTTGTCAACAAATCAAAATTAGCTGGTGACAAAAATCAGTGTTCATTGATGATAAACACCGTAGGTGCACAGGCCATCAATTCATAGCGGTGCAACTTGATTTGATCCCAAAAATTTCGGCTCAAGATCAAGATGTCATAATCGCGAAAAGAAGCCATGTCGTAATCCTTCTGCACCAAAAAATGGGCTTTGCTCGCAATGGGCTCTGGAGCTGCCTCAAGGGGCGCTTTGCTCAAAACATGGAGTTGGTTGTGCCCCGTTTCCGCAAAATTCTTGAGCAAATCAAACAAAAAGACATCGCTGTTTTCGTGGTATACCATCAGGGCTTTTTTGATCTGGGTGAACCCCTTATCGATCAGTACGCCCACCGAGGCATCAATGCTTTCAAAAAAAGTTTGTACCATGCCTCCGGTTTCATCCCGCGAAAACAAAGGCCGCGAACTCCCGATCAACATGAGGTCAAACCGTCCCCTATTCGCGTATTGGATGATTTCCTGGGGTACATTGTTGCTGGCCTTGTAGTGGGTTTTCAAAGGGATATGGTATTTCTCAGCCAGGCTTTTGATGGGTTCAAAACCTTCTTTTTCAAAGATTTCCGTTTCGGCAAACGAAAGATCTGCATTGGGTGTAAGGTGGAGGGCATATACTTCGGCAGGAATGCGCAGTTGCTGTGCCAATTGCAAGAGTCTTCCTCCTGCCTTGGGTTGACCAAAGGAGATCAGCAGTCGAAAGGTGTGCTCTGGCAATTTTGGTGCTGCAACTGGGTGCGTTTCCTTTATTTTAGAGCGCCGTTGAAACCATTCCAGCAAGTTCAGGGCTGGGCCGGTCATAAAGGTGGTCGCCAGCGCCATCAACACCATCATGGCAAAAACCGCAGGGGAGAGAATGCCCAGGTCAAAGCCGATATTGAGCACAATCAGTTCCATCAAGCCTCGGGTGTTCATCAAAGCGCCAATTGCGATGGAATTGTGCCAGGTTAAACCACTCAAACGGGCTGGAATGACGCTTCCTATAAATTTACCTGCAACGGCCAGGGCAACAATCAAACCACAAGTTTGCCACAGTTCGGGGGTATTCAGCAAACCAATTTGGGTTCGCAAGCCCGTAAACACAAAAAACAAGGGCAACAACAGCACCACCGTCAAGTCTTCTATTTTGTTGGTGATGACGTGTCTGAACTCTTCATTTTGGGGAATGATCACCCCGGCCACAAATGCGCCAAACAAGGCGTGGATGCCAATGACTTCGGTCAGAAAGGAAGACAATACCACCACCGAAAAAATGACCGCAATGACGCTGCGGTTGATGGTTTCAAGGCTAAAAAAACGATTGGCCAATCTGGCCAACAAAGGCTTGAGCACATAAACCATAAACAACACATACCCAATGGAAAGCCCAATGGTCAGCAAGGCACCCTGTGCCGAACCCGACCGCACCAAAGCAATAATTGCGGCCAGGATACACCAGGCCAAAACATCATTGACGGCGGCAATGGCAATGGCCATACTGCCCAGGGGAGTCTTGTTCAGTCCCCGCTCCTGGATGATGCGCGCCAACACCGGAAATGCGGTGATGCTCATGGCAATGCCGATAAACAGGGCAAAAGCCAAAAAACTGATCCCCGCAGGAGCATAGGTTTGGAAAAGGAACCAGGCCAAAAAAATGCCCATAAAATAAGGCACGATGATGCTGGATTGGCTGATAAAAAAAACGTCCAGCGCGGAGTTGCGTAAGATCCTTAGGTCGAGCTCCATACCCACGATAAACATGAACAAAACGAGTCCCAATTGACTGATCAACTGCAAGTTGCCCAAGGAACTGGGCGCAAACAAATATCCAAAAAAATCGGGAGCTACCCAACCCAACAACGAGGGGCCAAGCAAAATACCCGCAACAATCTCTCCAACCACGGTAGGCTGTCCAATCTTGTTCATCACCCAGGCCAGCAAGCGCGCCATGGCAATGATGGTCAAAATTTGCAGGAGAAAAAGGCTCAAGGGGTGTTTCAACCCCTCCTGAATAGAGTGCCAGATGGGCTGATTGGCCATTGGCAGACTGGATTCAAGGCCATTGTTGATTTCGAGCAGTTTGCCTTGTTGCAATATCCACCATGCCGCAACGACCAAAAGTACAATTGCCAAAACATAGGGGATCCAATTTTTTTTCATTCCTGATTAAATTTATGGCACAAACTACAAATTAGGAACGGTTGAACCCTAAACTTTGGCACAGCATATTTTAAAAGCGGCGCAACTGGGTCTTCAGGAAAGTCCATTCAGGGGTCAGCACCTCTGCTCCACTGGCCTTGAGGCTGTACCAGGGGCTCAATTTCGGGTCATTGAAGTTTTGCAAGATGTGGATGTCCTGTGCTGGCATGTAGCTTTGCGCCAGCAGGAAAAGTTTCTCCCCCGTAGCTGGATTTACCGCCATATCCACCACCAATACGGCGTGACCGGGGCTACCTCCCCGAATCAATACATCCCCGATGTTCATTTCATTGAAGGCGATGGGTTTCAGTTCTTTTTCGAGCGACAGGGTTCCGGCATAGGTATACACCAGATCGAGGTAACTGCGAAACGATCGGTACCCCGGAGTGGCGGCTTCTTTTTTGTACCAACTGGTTTTGTTGCCCACTACCTTCATCCGAAAGCCTTCCTTCCACTTGCTGTAATCGCAACGAAATCCATTGGTAAAATTGAAGTGGATGTCCTGAAACCGTGCCTGACTGAACAAATACTCGGCCCGCATGCGCATCACCGCATCGGCACATTGCTGCAAATCGCGGCTGCCCACATCCAACGTCAAGACTGCTGCATGTACATTGGCCATTTTGGGTACGCCGTTGAATAAGGTTACTCCGCTTTGGTCGGGCTTCAAGGTCAATTGACGCAGGTAAACACCAAAACTGCCTTCAGGTGCAGCTACTCGTTCAAATTTTTGGGGCAATTTGATGCGTGTAGCAATTTTGTCGCCTTTGGGATCGATGAGGTTGCTGGGGTTTTGGCTGCAACCCGATTCCAGTATTCCGAAGCAAAGCAGGATTTGCAGGAAAAAAAGTTTTTTAGGCATTTTCGCGTTTTGATTAAAGGTAATCACTTATTCCTCTCAATACTCAGTAGGCTAATTATCGAATGCTTTCGCTCACAAAAGTGAAGATATTGTGAACGAAAACATTCAAGATTTAATTTTTGACTTACCGCACGCATTTAACCGCAGAGTAACGGAGTTGACGCGGAGTTTCGCGGAGTTTTTTTAGGGCACCTTCGGTGCGGAGAGGCCGCAGAGGTCGCCGTTGTTGAAGTTTGGTTCGTTGCCATATATTAAGTCCCAGCAGTATACTTGATTTAGGTAAAGTCATTCTGAAGCACGATCTCCAGCCACCGCAGGTGGCAAGCTCCTAAATACTAAAAAACTCCGCGCAACTCCGCGTCAACTCCGTTACTCTGCGGTTAAAATGTGCAATGTGAGTAAGTAAAAACCTAATCCTCCTCCCTCACAAACGCCCCCCGCCGTGGCGCGGGCATTTTCGAGTTTTCTCCCCTTACCGCTTTCCACACAATTTCACTGAACAGCAAGTCGGGTACCTGATCCAATTTTTGCAAGGGCAAATTGCGGGAAAGTTGGGACAGTTTCCCCCTCGCTGGATTGAATTGATCCAGACTGATGCGGTTTTTCTCTGCAACATAAGGCTGCAAGTTGGGGACTTTGGTAAAACAGGCAAACATTGGCGTGGCTGCTGCATCGAACTGGCTCATGGGTTTTAAACCCAAAATCAGCTCGATGGTACGCACCATGCTGGAAGTGCTGTACATCGAAGATTCAAGGTGCTGGCGCTTGGTGTAGGGGCTAACCACCAGAGCAACCGAACGGTGGGCATCCACGTGATCGGGGCCATTTTGCGCATCGTCTTCCAACACAAAAACAGCCGACTCTTTCCAAATGGCACTTTTTGACAGGTGTTCAATCATTTTCCCCATGGCCCAGTCGTTGTCGGCTACCATGGCTGCTGGCGTACGAGCGCCAGGAGCAGCGCCAGAGGTATGGTCACCGCCCAGGCCAATGATGCTGAGTTTGGGCATTGCGCCGATGGCCAGCAGGGAATCAAAATCGGATTTCCAACGCTCGAAACGCACTGAGTCTTTAATGCCTACATCCCAGGAAGGATATTTGCGGCAACTTCGGGTTTTGAGCGCAGGTGGGATGGGTTCGTTGTATCCATAGCCCATCTCGCCATAATTGCGGATGCTAATCTTGTTTTTGACGCAATGATCCCAGATGAACCCCTCCTTTGGTACCGAGGTAGGGTTTTGGCCTTCGTAATCGTACGAACCACCTTTGCCCCCGTAATTGGTGGGCCAGGTTTTTTCCAGGTAATCGTTGGCATAAGCACCCATCGACCAACTGTGGCCATCGGCACTCACTTCTGCGTCTACATAAAAATTGTCGAGCAAGACATAGTCCCGTGCCAACTTGTGCGCGTTGGGCGTGATGCTATCGGGAAACAGACACAGCGAGGGGTCGCCATTGCCCGCTTTGATGTCGCCAAAAACCTGATCATAGGTGCGGTTTTCGCGAATGATGTAAAACACATATTTGATCGGTGAAGGCTGGCCCACCACCCTTGGAATGGGGTTGCCCACCTCCCCTTCTGCCTGGAGTTCGCGGGCTTTGGTGTAAGGTGTGTTTTCGTACACCATTTTGGTAAATTGCTTCAGATCTGTCTCAGTTGGTACTGGAACAATGGACAATGACCCTTTGAACAAACCTCCAATGTACTCCGCGCCACCATGACCGCCGCTGGGTTGTGGCCCGTGCGGGTTGGCCAGTGAGCCAATGCTGCCCTTGCCATTGGTGACGTATATTTCCTCGCCAAATACCCTCACGCTGGTTGGATACCAGCCCGTTGGAATAAAACCTTTGGATTGGCTATTTCCTGCTTTGGTTACATCAAAAACCACCAGACAGTTATTGTCCGCATTGGCCACATACAGGGTTTTTCCATCTCCAGAAAGCGCAAGTGAGTTGGGTGCACTGCCCGTAGGTGCGTCGGGATAAAGCGCAGCAACCAGCGTTTCGGTATTGCTGCGACTGGTCAAATCGATGACTTCCACGGTATTGTCGTCGGCACAGGCTACAAACAAGCGTTTGCCATCCTTGCTTTGAAGCATTTCGGTAGGGTGCAAACCTGTGGGGATGCGAGACACGATGCGTTGCTGGGCAATGTCGTAAATGGCCACTGCTTTTCCGCCCCAGAGAGAAACGTATAGTTCTTTTTTGTCTTGAGAAAGCAGGCAGGTATAAGGTTGCGCTTCCAGCGTAACTTTCTGACGAATGTTCTTTTTTTCCAAATCAAGTACGTACAGCGCCTTGGCGTCTTTGCCCACCACAAAAAGGGTTTGGGCAGATTCGTCCAGGCTCATTCCTGCCGTCCATACGGCTTCCTTGGGCCAGCGACTGCCCAGGGAGATCGAGTCTTTGAGCACCAGTTTGTCTTGCTGGATTTGGTACATGCGCACATTGTTGTCGTTGCCACCTGAAGCGTAAACCGTATTGGCTTGGGCATTGAGGGCCAGACCATACCAGGCTTTGGGCACTTCGAGGGTGTGGAGCAGGGTATCTTTTTCCAGATCGATCCATTGCAAAGAGTGGCCGCTTTGGCCATTGTTGCTCACCACGGCACGGCGGCCATCGGCACTAATGAGCAATTGGAGCGGTAAGTCGCCCAATACCAGTTGTTTACCCACCGGACTCAGGCTCCAACCATTGGGTAATTCAATGCGTCGGGCAGGAAAAGCATCGTTGGAGCTGTGGATAGAATGTTCCTGACAGGAAAGTGCACAGCACCACAGGAGGGCGATGTAAGCATATTTTTTCAGCATGACCTGGTTTTTTCGGAAAAGTACTTCGACAAAAAGGAAAAAGTGCGGCTGCAAGGTGAAGTTTTTGTGAATTTTATGCTTTCCTTTGTGTTCTAAGGGCGATAAAAAAATGAACACTTATTTTTGCCCCACTACTAATTCTCTAACTGAAAAGAAAAACGATGCTCCTATTTATTGGTCAGCTGATTAAATTCATCCTGCACATTGACGACAACCTGCTCGTCATGGTCAACCAGTACGGCAATTTGGTCTACATCATCCTTTTCCTGATCATTTTTGCGGAAACAGGTTTGGTCGTAACCCCCATTTTGCCGGGAGACAGTTTGCTTTTTGCGGCAGGTGCACTGGCCGCAGGCGCTCAAAAACTGGACATTACCATTTTGATCCTCATCTTTTTTGTGGGTGCAGTTTTGGGCAATACCGTGAATTATGCCATCGGTCGCTATTTCGGGCCACGCATTTTTCAAATCAAAAGCCGCTGGATCAAAATGGAATACCTGGAGCGTACCAAAGCATTTTACGACAAATACGGTGCTACCGCAGTAGTATTGAGCCGCTTTGTACCCATTTTTCGCAGTTTTGTACCCTTCATCGCTGGCGTAGGCCAGATGAGCTGGGGCAAGTACATGGCCTATACGGTATTTAGTGCTTTCATTTGGGTGGTGCCCATTACCTTGTTGGGTTACCTGTTTGGCAATGTTCCCATCGTGAAAGAAAACTTCAGTCTGGTGGTGCTGGGCGTGATAGGCATCAGCTTATTGCCCGTTATTTATCAGGCAGTTAAGGGGTTTTTCGCATCGAAAAAAGAAGCTTAATCCCTAATCACTTCAAATAATACACATAAAACAAGGCAGCCAGTCCCAATACAATTACCCATTCCAGGGTGCTGCCCAAGGCTTTGTTGCGTACGCGGACGTGGATGATGGAAATTAGGGAAAAAATCAAACCGAGTACGAGGTAAAACCGCAGTTTGGAAACATCGGCGATGCTGGGGCCAACTTCCAGACCCATTTTGTATACAATACTCAACACAATTGGCGCAAGGAGTACGCTGACTATTGCGGTAAGGCCGCCAGCCAACCACAAAATGACCACGGGCATGTCTTTTGCCAGCAAGTGCAAGGTACGCACGGTGCTGCTCACAATTAGCCACAACAAAAAGAGTTGTAGACCCGTAATGACCTTGGTGGCAAAATTGCTGTAATCGCCAAAGATCACATAACAAAGCAAATTGCCTGCTAAAACCAGGATTCCGTAAAAAAGTCCAGCCAGCGGAACTGCACGAAGGATGGCCGCCCAGTAATTGGTTTTGCTCGAAGAACGATGGGTCGTAGGTTTGGTACTCACGATTGGCAATTTTAAAAAACAAAGGAGCAGAATTTTCTCTGCCCCTTTTCTAAATTGGTATATAGATAACCTCTCTTTTTTTATAAGAGTGTGTTTGAAATAGAATTCCAAACACACATTAAAACGAACGAGTCGATTACTTATTGGCTTTGGCGTGGTCTGCCAGGAATTGCTCCAACCCGATGTCGGTCAAGGGGTGCTTGAGCAAGCCCAAAATTGCAGACAGCGGACAAGTCACCACATCTGCACCTGATTTAGCAGCATCAACGATGTGCTTGGAGTTGCGAATAGATGCCGCAAGAATTTGAGTATCAAAGCCTTGAATGGCGTAAATTTCGGCAATTTCCCGGATAAGTGCCATCCCGTCCCAGTTGATGTCATCTACCCGACCCACGAATGGAGACAGATAAGTGGCTCCAGCCTTAGCCGCCAAAATGGCCTGGCCAGCCGAAAACACCAATGTACAGTTGGTAGGAATGCTGTGCTCCGTAAAATAATTAATGGCTTTGATGCCATCCTTGATCATGGGTACTTTTACCACGATATTTGGCGCAAGATCAGCCAGGCGTAAGCCTTCTTCAATGATGCCTGCATAATCTGTTGAAATAACCTCGGCAGAAACATCTCCTTCCACAATTTCACAAATGGCGCGGTAGTGGTTGATGATGTTGTCGATACCAGAGATGCCTTCTTTGGCCATCAGGGAAGGGTTGGTAGTTACCCCGTCCAGAATACCCAGATCCTTTGCTTCTTTGATTTGATCCAAATTGGCAGTGTCGATAAAGAATTTCATATGTTTCTAGTTTGGATTGGCTTTGACGCGTCAAAGCTACGTAATTTTTGAACAAAAAAAAAGCTTGAGGTTTTCACCCCAAGCCTCGCCATATGAATCATAATCACTTTAATGTTGGTGGGCTCGCGGTAGCAAGCCGTGCGGGTTGTCGTTCCGCTTTGTTGACAATACAAATGTAGGTGCTTAAAATGACTGAAACAACGACAGCGAGACACGTTCAATTATCAAAAAAAAAGCACTTTTTTACACTTAAAAAATCATAATTATTTGTCTACCAATATTTTAATCGAATCAAAATAATCCTAAATCAGTTAGATAATGTCCAAATCCAGTTTCCTTCACTATCAAAATATCCAATTTTATCACCTTGTTCTACTCTAAAAACGCCTTCACCGGCATATCGAATGTATTCAAAATCGGCGCCAACGATCAAATCACCCTGCAAATTAGACAATCCGCTGAATCCGTCAATGCGAACTTTTGCATATCCGTTCTCAAAACTTTCAATTTGGCTGTATTTAGGTGGCACCAATTCCATCCCCCTTCGGTTGATCACGCCCCATTTGCCATTGATCTGCACGACTGCAACCCCGTGATTGAAACTGCCTGCCTTTTGATAATAACCATTGTACATCCCGGCTTGTTCGGTGATGTAATAAAAACGGTATTGTTCGTCGCGTACCAAGCCTCGCCCTTCGCTAAAATCGAGCAAACGATTGATGCTGGGCTCTATCAGCATTTTTCCATTCAGATCCAATAGGCCCGCTTTGCGCAAGCTGCCTTGAGACACTACTGCCCTCCCATCAGAAAAACGCTGGCATTGTTTGAATATAAAAGGAGTCAAGCCATAGCCATCTTTGGTCAGGTAGCCACAGTTGCCGTCTTTGTATACGGCAGCCCGTCCTTCGGAAAAAGCTTCGGCACGAGAATAAATACAAGGAATGATTGATTTGCCCGTGGTGTCAATGTACCCATAGGCATCGCGGTCTTTGACTACGGCCAAGCCTTCGGTGAAAGGAAAAATCTCGGTATAATTGGTGCCTCCTACCGGAAGTCCTTGCAAGTTGATCAAACCCAGTCGGCTGTTTTCCTGGCTTTGCACCGCAACTGCCAGGCCATGTTGGTCGAAATTGCGAATCTCCGAGTATTTGGGGCGCAGCACCCAGCGGTTGTTTCCATCGATCAAGCCCCATTTTCCGCCAACTTTCACGCGGGCAACGCCCCGATCAAAGTCAAAGGCTTGTTCAAATTGAGCCGGAATGTCCATTTTGTTGTTGGGTCTAATGTATCCGATTCCTTTTTCGGTTTCAACCCAAGCCAACTGGTTGCAAAAATTGCCTGCCCGACGGTACTGAAAATCAATGACAACTTGCCCTAATTTGTCAATAAAGCCCCAAAAGCGTCCCAATTTGACCGCAGCCAAACCTTCATGAAAATCGCTCACTTCCCGAAAGCGGCAAGGGATTACTTCCAATCCCTCGTTGTTGACAAACCCCCAGAGTCCATCCCGCATCACCGCGAGGCGGTTTTCGCGAAAAGAGCCGATTTGATCATAAACCGCATTGACGGCCAATTGCCCCAGGGTATCGATCAATCCGTATTTAGGCCGCTGCACGTAGAGGCAAATGATTTTGTTTTCGGTATTTTCCAAAAAACTGATGTTGTCGTATTGGCAGGGAATAACCTGCTTGCCAAAACGATTGACCACTCCCCATTTGTTGTCGCACTGTACGATGCCCACTTCATTCACCACGTCACGGGCAAAGGTATACTGGGGCTTGATGCGTACTTGTGCTGCGGTATCGACGTAGCCCCAGGTGCAGGATTCGCAGGTTAAGGCCGCATTATCCCGGAAGATTTGGTCGTATTGAGTAACGTCAGCCAAAGTAACTGGTGAAGCCAGCGCCGAGAGGTAATCTTGCAATTTGCCAAGTTCCTGGTTGGGTTTTATTGCCCCCGAAATGCGCCCGACCTGACTCATTCGCGCCAGGCCATCCTGAAATGGGCCAATGAACGAAAAGTCATTTTGATGAAATTGACCCTTGCGGCTGACCAGCCCAAAACGACCAGATTGCAACCAACAACGCGCCCAGGTACTGCCTTTGCGAAAATCGTCCAAAAAGAAATGGATGGCACTGATCTCGGTGACCAAAGCCCCCAGGTTGTTGTCTACCAAACCATAAATGTATTCGAAGCGGTAAGTAGTCCGTTCAAATTCATAGTCTTTGCTACTGGGCATCCCTACCAGGGTGAGGCCCAACTCAGGTTCAACTTTGATGCGCCGAAAGGTAGGTGGAATTTGAATGCTTCCGTCGGCGATGTTGCGCAAGCCCCAGCGGTCGTCTTTGGCAGCATAAAACCATTCGTAATTGTCCAGAATATAGCCTGCTTCGTCTTTTTCCAGCACGCGGGTTACTTTGTTGGATGCTGCGCCTACCCGCACGCTGAAGTGACGATCCAGGCTCTGATCAGCAACCAATTCACCGCGTTCATTGAAGCGAAGTAGATCTAGTGATTCAGCCTGACCTGGTACACTAATTTTTTTATACGCTTTGGCTTGATTGCCTTCCAGCAGTATTTTTCGGTATTTGGGTACCGTCAGTTCTTTTCCCGCCAAATTGATGAGACCAAAATCCTGCCCCAGCTTAACGATGCTGACCGCACCTTTGGGAGGTGCAATATAACTGTACTTAAAATCGGTCAACTGTTGATCCCCTTCTTTCAGCAATGCCCATTGCCCCTTGAGGTTTACCCGAAATACCGATGGAGAATGCAACAGAATCTCATCGTAAAGGGGGGATATGATCGGGCGGCCACACCAATCAATCAGGCCGAGGCTTTTGTCTTTGCGCGTAATGATGTAGCGGGTGGTCAGCGGATAATAGTCGTCGTAGGTTTTTCCATCCGTAACGATGCCTTTGCAGATCGAAGAAAAAAGCAAGTTTTGAGTGCCCGTCTGAAAAATAAAATAGCTATCGGACAACCTGCGCCAGGATTGAAAGCGGTTGGGCGCCATTTGACGGCCACGGTGATCGATGGCTCCCCAAAGCTGGTTGCGCCTAAAGAAAAATAGACTATCGTTGAGGATTTCAATTTGTTCGGTAACCGGGCTGAGCAATTCTTTTCCACTAAGCAGATAAAGTCCCAGTCGGCCTTCATTGCTGGTTTGGAAGTAGTGTTTTTGTTTGAGTTGAACTTCGTCGTATTGGGCAGGAACGAGGCTGCGCCCCTCCCGATCCACTACACCCCATTTCTGATTGAGGCGATAGGCCAAATACCCCCCTTCCCAAACCAGCAAGCGGTCGTATCCTTTGGGCAAAATCACCCGGCCTTGCAGGTTCACCACCATCCACTGCCCTTGATCCATTACTGCAATCAGCAAAGAATCGAGTACCCGTAAGTCTTCATACCGAGGCGCCATTACTTCGTGGCCTTGCCGATTGAGCATGCCCACCTTTCCTTCGCGCTGCATTACGGCGTAACCGTACAGCTTGAAATCACCAATGGCTTCGTAGCGGGGTTGAATCACCAATTTCCCTTCCCCGTTGATCAAACCCCAACGATTGCTGATTTTGACTGGAAAAAAAGTCTGCGCTTGCACGCAGAAGCCCCAGAGTCCCCAAAAAAGTACAAAGACAATGCGCATAATCGGTATTTCGTTCTTTCCGGGTTGAGTAGATTATGAATTCTGTGGCCGCGAAAAACGTATAATAAAAACGTAATTTTAAGCCAATAATTTTAGGAAGGTAAGCGAAATAAATTCACTGCTTCCAGAATGTGTGCAAAATACTAAGTGATTTGTTTGTCTTTGGTAAAAAAACCAAAATGTGCCTCCCAGCAAAGCAAAGGGCGGAAAAGAATTATGTACTGGTAAATGAAATCAACTCGGAAATCTTTTCAAAATTCCATAACTTTAACTTTTAATACAAACAAAAAAATGACCACCACCATCCACACCGTCGCCCCAGGCGAAACCCTGACCAGCATCGCCCGTCAATACGATGTCAAAGTCCGTCACCTCAAGGCACTCAATGGCCTGCAATTCAGTCAATTGTTCATTGGGCAAAACCTGTTGATTGGAATAGAAGAAGAGGAAGACTCCCTGATTTCAACCACTTCTCGCGCCCTCACTGAGGTTTCCAGCGCTCAATACACTGTGCAAGCAGGTCTGTTGATTGGAATAGAAGAAGAGGAAGACTCCCTGATTTCAACCAAATCTCGCGGCCTCACTTACGTTTCCAGCGCTCAACACACCGTGCAAACAGGTGAAACCCTTTACCGCATTGCCATCAGGTACAAAGTGACGGTAGAGCAATTAAAAAAAGACAACAACCTCAAGTCAGATGCGCTCAGTGTTGGTATGACGTTGCGCATTGGCAGCAATCAGCCTGTTGTAACTCCGGTTTCTCCCCAAAGCACAAAAACTTATACCGTTGCCAAAGGAGACACCCTGAGCAAAATTGCGCGCGAGCAAAATACCACGATCGCCGCTTTGCGCAGCCTGAACAACCTGAATAGCGACAACCTGAGTATCGGCATGGTGCTCAAAGTCAGCGTCAGTGCGGGTGGAAACACTTTTCCTCCAATACCACCGACTCAAATAATAGTTAACCCACCGACTCCGATACCTATACCAACTCCCCCCATCAATTCCTCGAATAATTCGGCGTTGCTGAGCAGCAAGAATGACACCAGTTACAACCTATACCAAGAGATTCGCCTGCTCAATGGGGAAATTCGAACTTTCAAATTGATAAGAAAACTAAATGGCTACAGCCTCTCAGGCCAAGCTCGAACTGTACCTACGCACGCAGCCATTGCTGCAGTTGGTCTGACGCCACAAGTCTTCAATGCCCTGCAGTTTTGCAAGAAAGTAGAAGGCAATTACGATGCGATCAATACCTACGATTTAGGCATTTTTTCTTACGGTTTCATCCAATTTGCTGCGAAATTCAGCCTCAATCCGCTCTTGCAAAGCATGAAAACCCATGCCCCTTTTCCCTACCAACAAACCTTTGAACGGGCTGGTATCCTGATCAACAATGGTAAGGTCAGTGTGGCCTCGGCACCATCTATTCAGGATCAGGTTCAGGTATGGGAGTACATCAAATCGCAGTCCGATTTGTTTGTGCCCTTTATCCAGGCAGGGTTTGTACCTGAATTGGTGGTGGAGCAATACCGGGTGGCCAATGCCTTGTACGCAATACCTTCACTTAGCGCGATACTGAACTTGAATCTGGCCAATGGCGCTCGAATTTCCACACCGGTGTCCAGTGTTTTGCGCAATTTGGAAACGCAGGCCCTGGCCATTGCCATGGGCGTAAACCTTGGTCCCAATTACATGGCCCTGGTACTCAGCGAGGCACTGAGTGATCTGGCCCAAAGTCGCAGTATTGCCGATGTAGCTTTCCTGGCCAGCACTTCCTGGCGAGACATTTGCAGCCATTTGATCGCTTTTGAAACGGTACCTCGGGGTGATCAATCCCGGAGAAAGAGTCCATTGACGATTGAACGGGCTAGAAAAATATTGGAGCTGGGCGTGCCGGTTGTATTGGTTTAGAGCAGTTGTGGAGATGCCTGCGACATGCAATAGACTTGAGGTAAGATGATTATCAAGTGATTGAATAATTCCAGGCATAACGACCAGCGGCAGAGCCGCCAAAACGTCTGTAGCTATAATGCGTTAACCTGAATTAAAGGTGCAGCGCACCGTAACCCATTCTTGTTGCGGTGCGCTGCACCTTTAATCCATAACTTGGTATTAAATGCTACAGACGTTTTGGCGGCTCTGCCGCTGGGCATTTAGCTTAACGTTATTTAATTAACTGATAATCAATACGCCTCAAGTCTAATCAAGCGAAACATTTACTTAATAAATTGCTGCGTTTAAATGTGCCATTTATTTCTTCATCATTCTTAATGCAACAACAAATAAATCATTTCCCGCAACAAATCTACTTCTGCCTTGCCGGTGCTGTTGTAGTTCACGCCTTTAGATTTAAGGTCAAACTCTTTCAGTACTTCTATGGCCTTCTCTGCACGTGCCCGGTTGAAAAAACGGGTAGCTTCGCGGTAATCCTTGAGAAAAAATGCCGAGCGCAGTTGTAGCGCATCCAATTGTTCTTTTTCGGAAGCCTGCAAGAAAAAATTCAGTAAATACACCTTGCTGAAAAAACCATAAAGCGATGAAATGACCACCGTGAGCGGATTGCGCTTGGGGTTGGAAGCAAAATAATTGGCGATGCGGTTGGCCTTGAGTACGTCTCGTTGGCCAAGGGCTTTTTGCAGTTCAAAAACGTTGTAGTCCTTGCTGATGCCAATCTGCTCTTCGATGTGCTTGGTATTGATCTCGGTTCCCGGCGGCAGGTTGATGGCCATTTTGTCCAATTCGTTGGCCACCCGGCTCAGTTCCGTTCCCAGGTATTCCGCAATGAGGGCGGCGGCATCCGATTTGATTTGCAGTTTTTTGTCTTTGAGGTAATCCTGAATCCAGTTGGGCACCTGGTTTTCGTACAAGCGTTTGGATTCAAACACCACGCCATTGGCCTGAACGGCTTTGCCAAACTTGGAATTGAAGTTGTATTTGCCATTTTTGTGGCAAACCACCAGAATCGTGCTGTCAAGCGGCCTTTCTACGTAGGTCTGCAAATCCTTGAGGGTCTTCATGTCTTGCGCCTCTTTCAGGATCACGACCTGGTGCTGCGACATCATGGGGTAGCGCCGCGCCACGTCTACAATCGTGAGGTGGTCAACGTCCTTGCCGTACACTATGGTTTGGTTAAAAGCCCTTTCACTTTCGTTAAGCACTTCATTTTCAATGCAATCACTGATTACATCGATAAAGTAAGCCTCTTCACCATGCAGGAAGTACAAGGGCTTGTATTGTTTCTGTTTGAGCGATTTGATGATTTCTGGAAAAGTCATGGCGGCAAATTTATTGCAAAAATCTTAGGCTTTGCTAATCATTTTTCCACACTTTGTTTATATTCGAGCCACAACCACGAAAACAAAATGAAATTGTCCCTTTTTCAAAATAGTCGTTTCTTCCTATGGAGCATTTGCCTCCTTTTGCTCATTTTATTGTTGGCCAATTGGGTAGGGCTGAATAAAGAAGCTGTGCATTTCAACACCCAGGTCAAGCCCATCTTCAACAAGAAATGCATCAGTTGCCACGGCGGGGTGAAAAAAAAGGGCGGATTCAGCATGATGAACCGCGATGAACTGCTTCGTCCCAACGAATCGGGAAAGCCCGCCATCGTACCCGGCAAACCCAACGAAAGCGAGCTGATGCGCCGCATTACTTTACACGACCCCGAAGAGCGTATGCCATTTGAGGCTGCACCGCTTTCCACTGCCGAAATTGCCACATTGCGGCAATGGATCAAAGAAGGTGCAGCATGGGGTACACACTGGGCTTATGTGCCCGTGCAGCCAGTTAAAGTACCCGCAGTAAACGGTTTTCTGGGGCTGTTTCCGGCCAAAGGCAGTGCCTGGGCCAGTACCGACATCGACAAGTTTATTTTTGCAAAGCAACAAGAACAAGGGCTCAGCCATTCCCCTAAAGCGTCCAAAGCCACTTTGCTGCGCCGGGTAAGCCTGGATCTGATCGGCATGCCTGCACCTGATGCCATTGCAAAGGCATATTTGAAGGATTCCAGTCCACAAGCTTTTGAGAAATTGGTGGATGCCCTACTGGCTTCACCTCGTTTTGGCGAGCGCTGGGCTTCGATGTGGTTGGATCTTGCCCGTTATGCCGATACCAAGGGCTATGAGCGCGATCCTGGTCGGCAAATCTGGCGCTACCGCGATTGGTTGATCCGCGCTTTGAATGCAGGTATGTCTTATGACCAGTTTTTGACCGAACAAATTGCTGGCGATCTACTGCCCAATCCCAGCGATGAGCAGTATTTGGCCACTGCCTTTCACCGCAATACTACCACCAACGACGAAGGCGGCACCGACAACGAAGAGTTTCGGGTAGCCGCGGTGCTGGATCGGGTCAATGCCACGTTTGAAGGACTTTTGGGGACTACTTTTGCCTGTACGCAGTGCCACGGGCATCCTTATGAAGACATCAAGCACGACGAATATTACCGGGTTTTGGCCATTTTCAACAATACCCGCGACGAAGATACCTACGAGGATTATCCACTCTTGCGCCACTATCCCACTGCTGATAGTTTGAAACTCGACAGTTTGTGCGCCTGGGTAGCCAAAGCCAGCACCCCGCAGCGCAGCCTTGAGATGTATACGTTTCTCAAAACCCTGCAACCTTCCGTCAATTCCATCACTGCCGATCGTTTTGTCAACAGTGAATTGTACGATACCAAAACCCTGGTGTTGCGCAAAGACGGTACGGCCCGCTTCAAACAGGTGGACATCACCGGAAAAACCAAATTGATTTGTCGCTTGCAAACCTACACTGAAGGGGGACGTTGGGAAATTCACCAGGACAGCGTCAAAGGGCCACTGGTCATGGAACTGGCCCTGCCCAATACCAAATGGGGCTGGAAAACAGTGGAACTGGACATCAAAGCGCCACAAGGCAAGCACGATTTGTACTGGGTGTACCGCAACCCCGCCATCAAAGAAGTGACCCAAGGCGGGATTGGCTTTGATTGGTTTTATTTTACCGAGCCATTTCCGGGTTTGGGGCAACCTGAATCCAAAAAATACCAGGACAATTTCTGGAAATTGCTCAACAGCTACCCTGAAACAACGCCAGTTGCCCTCGAGAATCCCCTGCAAATGCATCGAACTACCCAGGTTTTTGAACGCGGCAACTGGATGGTTAAAGGCAAAGCGGTGCAGCCTGGGGTACCAAAATTACTGGGAAAATTACCAGAAGGAGCACCAGCGAACCGACTCGGTTTTGCCCGCTGGCTGGTAGATCCGAAAAATCCACTCACCGCACGGACGATGGTGAATCGCCTCTGGGAGCAACTATACGGCATGGGGCTCGTTGAAACCCTGGAAGACATGGGATCACAAGGCACTACGCCCACTCATCCTGAGCTATTGGACTACCTGGCCTGGCAGTTTATGCACCAGCAAAAATGGAGCATCAAAACCGCACTCAAGCAAATGGTGAGTACCAATGCCTACCAGCAAATCGCGCTTTCCAACCCGAAATTGCAGGAAAAAGACCCCTACAACCGCTATTACGCCCGCGGCCCAAGGGTAAGGCTCAGCGCAGAACAGGTGCGGGATCAAGCCCTGGCTGTAAGTGGGCTTTTGAGTACCAAAATGTATGGCCCCGGCGTAATGCCCTACCAACCCGAAGGCATTTGGGCCAGCCCGTATGGCAATGAAAAGTGGGTACTGAGCGAAGGCGAAGACCGCCACCGCCGCGCCGTATACACCTACCACAAACGCACCGGCCCCTACCCTTCCATGCTGACTTTTGATGGTACCACCCGCAACGTGTGTACAGCAAGACGGATTCGAACCAACACTCCCTTGCAAGCGCTGGTTACGCTCAATGATCCAGTGTACGTCGAAGCCGCAGTCGGCCTGGCCAAACGCATGCGCCAGTTGGGAGGCAAAGACCTGAATCAGCAAATTGGCAAAGGGTATTACCTGATCCAGCATACAAAAATTGCCGAAAGCAAACAAAAAGCATTGGCGGTTTTGTACCAAAAAGCGCTGACGCAATACCAAAAGAATCCTCAGCAGACCAAAGAATTGCTGGGCACGGAACCCGTAAAGGACGCGAATGACCTTGCTGCATTGACCCTGGTGGCCAATGCCCTTTTGAACCTGGATGAAGTCATCTCCAAAAATTAAGCACATGGACAAGCCAAAATTCAACATATACCAGGAAGCCATTTTGAGCAATGCCCAATTGGCGACCCGCCGCTTGTTTCTCAAGCAGTGTGGCATGGGACTGGGTGCCGTTGCGCTTCAACACATGTTGGGGTCATGTACGCCAGCTAGCAACACAATCGGCAGTGGAATTCAGTACGATCCGAACAATCCAATGGCTCCGCGTGCGCCACACTTTCCGGGCAAAGCCAAAGCGGTGATTTACCTGCACATGGCGGGGGCACCATCACAGCTGGAGATGTTTGATTTCAAACCGGATTTGGCCAAACTCGACGGGCAACTTTGTCCGGAATCGCTGCTGGAAGGCAAGCGCTTTGCGTTTATCCGGGGCGTACCCAAAATGCTGGGGCCTTGCGCAAATTTCAAGCAACGCGGCCAGTCTGGAGCCTGGGTATCGGATATTTTGCCCCATTTTGCCGAAGTTGCCGACGAAGTTTCTTTTCTTAAGGCGGTATACACCGACCAGTTCAACCATGCTCCTGCCCAATTGATGATGCAAACAGGCAGCGCCAGACTCGGTCGGCCCAGCATGGGTGCCTGGGTAACGTATGGGTTGGGTTCTGAAAACAGCAACTTGCCCGGATATGTTGTACTGACCTCCGGTGGCCAAAATCCCGATGCGGGTAAGGCAGTCTGGGGCAGTGGATTTTTGCCTTCGGTATATCAGGGCGTACAGTGTCGCTCGGTGGGAGAACCGGTTTTGTACCTGCAAGACCCTCACGGCATTGACCGCGATTTGCGCAAAGCATCCATTGAGGCCATCAACGAGGTGAACCGCAGCACCTACGAAGAATTTCAGGATCCCGAAATTTTGTCGCGCATTGCCCAATACGAAATGGCTTACCGCATGCAGGTTTCGGCACCTGAAGTGATGAACATCAACGACGAACCTGAGTACATCAAGGAAATGTATGGCGTAAAACCCGGCAAAGAATCATTTGCCAACAATGCTCTGCTGGCGCGCAAATTGATTGAAAAAGGCGTGCGCTTTGTCCAGTTGTTTGACTGGGGCTGGGATGCCCACGGAGTGAGTGCAGATACCGCACTTGACATCGGTTTGGTCAACAAATGCCGGGAAATCGATAAAGCCATGAGCGCCTTGTTGCTTGACCTCAAGCAAAGAGGTTTGTTGGATGAAACCCTGATTGTATGGGGTTCTGAGTTTGGGCGTACCCCCATGCAAGAAAACCGCAATGGACTGGAAGTACCCTTCAAAGGCCGCGACCACCACGCAGATGCCTTTACCATGTGGATGGCGGGCGGCGGAGTCAAAAAAGGCGTTACCTTCGGCGAAACCGATGAAATTGGCTTCAGTCCGGTCAGTGGCAAGGTTTCGGTATACGATGTACAGGCAACCGTACTCAATCAATTGGGATTTGAACACGAAAAATTCACCTATCCCTTCCAGGGTCGTTCCTTCCGCTTGACCGATGTGGCGGGAGACGTGATTCGGGCGATTGTTTAGTTCACTATAAACCTAAATACAACTAAAATCCCTCAAAAAAGACACAAAATGGCACAAAATCGTCGCAAATTTATTGCTCAAACCCTGACCGCCAGCGCTGGTTTGTTGCTGGACAGTTTCGGGGCATTGGCGGAAACGCCACTTAATTTTCAGGTTCCAGCTGACTTTTCCTTGAAAATTCTGGCTACCAATTGGGGTTTCCAGGGCAGCATGGAGGAATTTTGTGCCAAAGTCCAAAAGGCAGGCTACGATGGCATTGAAGTGTGGGCACCTACCATTATGGAAGATCGCTTTGAGTTGGAACGAGCTACCAAAGCGCATGGTTTGGAATTTGGCTTATTGGTTGGCTCCGGGAGTAGTGATTTCAAAGAGCATTTCACTCAATTCATCCAATACCTGAAAAATGCTACGGCTTTCAAGCCGCTGTACATCAATTGCCACTCTGGCAAAGATTATTTTACTTTTGATCAGGCCCAAAACATCCTGGAGCTGAGTACTACTGCGGGCAAAGCCGCAGGTGTTCCGGTTTACCACGAAACCCATCGCGGCAGAATTTGCTATTCCGCTCCGGTGACTAGGGCACTGATGGATCGCATTCCAAATTTGCGCCTTACCTTGGATATTTCCCATTGGTGCGTGGTTTCCGAGTCTTTGTTGGATGACCAAAAAGAAACCGTCAATCTGGCGCTTTCCCGCACCGACCACATCCATGCCCGGGTAGGCCACCAGGAAGGACCACAAGTTACCGATCCCAGAGCACCAGAATGGGCCAGTGCACTCAAAGCACACCTGGCCTGGTGGGACAAAGTGGTAGAGTTCAAAGTACAACAGAAACAGCCATTGACCATTTTGACCGAATTTGGACCACCGATGTACATGCCCACGGTACCTTACACACAGCAACCACTGGCCGACCAATGGGCAATCAATGTGCACATGATGGAACTGTTGCGCTCCAGGTATTTGGTGAAGAAATAATTCTTTTTCGCGTTTTTGAGACCGTATTTCAACCTTTCAATTGCCATCGATGCTGTCATTTTTAGGCCATTTTCATCCGCTGCTGGTTCATTTACCCATAGGCATTTTGTTGCTGGCGGTGTTGTTTGCGCGGCTGGGCCGCTGGGAAAAGTTTGCCCATTTGCAAGCTGTTGTGCCAATTACGCTCCTACTGGGCACTTTTTCGGCCATCCTATCTTGTTTTACGGGGTATTGGTTATCACTGAGTGGAGAATACGATACAACCGTTTTGGATCAGCACCGTTATTTGGGCATTGCCGTAGCCGTTTGGGGATCGCTGATGTGGATTTTAAACCGATCGGCTTTGGTTCAGAAGCGCGCCTGGCTGTTTCAATTGCTGCTGGTGGTATTGGTTTCAGCGGCAGGGCATTGGGGCGGTTCGCTTACGCACGGCAGTGATTATTTGGTTCAGGAATTGCCCGAACCTTACCGTACTTGGTTGGGCGTACCTGCGAGTGCGGCAGTGGTTCAGAAATTTGACAACATCCCCGAAGCCAATGCTTATGCGGCAGTGGTAGCGCCCTTGTTGCAGGAAAAATGCATCAATTGTCATGGCGCAACCAAGCAAAAAGGCAAATTGCGGCTAGACAATCCTGAATTCATTCAGAAAGGGGGAAAAAACGGCCAGACCATCATCGCCGGCAAGGTAGCCGATAGTGAACTGATGCGCCGCTTGCTCTTGCCCAAGTCGGATGATGAGCACATGCCCCCCAAGGAAAAAAATCAACTCACGGAGGCAGAGATCAAGTTGCTGCATTGGTGGATTGAAACCGGGGCTGCTTTTGATAAAAAAGTGAAAGACTTGCCCCAAACTGCGGAGGTTACGCCTTTACTTGCTGCACTGCAAAACGGGAGCAATGTTTCGCCAGTGCCAGAGCCTTCCATTTGGCCAGCAATCCAATTTAACCAACCCGACGCCAATGCCATTGCTGCTCTGAAAGCGGCTGGCGCCGTAGTGCTGCCTTTGGGACAAAACGAAAACATGCTGTCGGTCAATTTCATCAATCTACCCAATGCTGGGGCCAAGGAACTGGCCCTACTGAAGGGCGTTGCCCAAAACCTGGTTTCCTTGCGTTTGAGTGGCGTAGCCATTGGAGACCAGGAACTTAAAGCCATGGTGGAATTGCCATACCTGACCAAATTGTTTTTGGATGGCACCAAAATCACCGATGCAGGTCTCGAAAAATTTGCTGCTGCCAAATACCTGAATTACCTGAATGTGGTCAATACCCAGGTGAGCAAGGCAGGTCTGGAAAAATTGAAATCGGTGGGCAGCCTACGAGAAATATACGCATATCAAACCAAGCTCAAAGGCCGGGAAGATTGGCGGGCTTTGAAAAAAGCGCTACCTAAAGTGAGGATTGATACAGGTGGCTATCAGGTGCTTACGTTGCCAACGGATACGGTATTGGTGACCGAGGCACCAGTAAAACCTAAGTAGAGAAAGCACATTACTCATTTTAACCGCAGAGTAACGGAGTTGACGCGGAGTTTCGCGGAGTTTTTTTAGAGGCACCTTCGGTGCGGAGAGGCCGTGGAGGTCGTCGTTGTTGAAGTTTGGTTCGTTGACCTAAATCATGTCTTAGCAGTTGATTTAAGCAAGATACTGCAGGTAGACGATCTCTAGCCACCGCAGGTGGCAACCTTCTTAATACTAAAAAAACTCCGCGAAACTCCGCGTCAACTCCGTTACTCTGCGGTTAAACGTGTGCGGTGAGTCAAAAATTAAATCTTGACTGATTTTGTTTGTAATCGACAGACCTTAGGTGATAGAAAATTACAACAACGAAGCTTCCTGCGTAATGTGAGTTAAGCAAGTAAGATTAACCTTGATTTTCAATCAGCGCGGCCAGCATTGGGATGAGTACCTCGTTCAATTTTTCGATGGCCAGTGCGATTTCCCAGGCATCGCGGTTGCGGGGTTCCACGTAATTGGAAATAGAGCGGATTTCCAGAAAAGGCATCTGGTACATCAAGGAAGTATAAAAAACAGCTGCGCCTTCCATGCTTTCTACGCTGGCGTTGCTCGTACGTTTCAATCTTTCGATGCTAGCTGCCGAGCCGTGTACTTTATTGACCGTAATGCCGTGTACTTTAGGCAAAAAATCGTAGGCAGACCCGAAGGTATTGACCATTTTCCCATCCTGAAAAGGAGGAGCCAACGGGTTGATCAAATTGAGCTTGAACAAATCGGTAAAGCTGCCATCGGCTTCCTCTACACCAAGATCGGCGAAGGTTTCAGAAACCACTTGCACCACTGCACCCAACTCCAACTGAGTATCCAAGGCTCCCGCAATGCCCGCATTGATCAGCAAGTCATAGCGGGTCAGCGTCAGCGCACGGGTCAATTGAAACATGGCCAAAGGCAAGCCTACGCCAGTCAGCAAAATACTCACTTCCAATTCCTGAAAAGTGAATTTGAGCTCTGCATCCGGTTCTTTTAGCTTTTCCAACCAGTTCAATAGTGGAGCAATTTCAAATTGGGTAGCGGCTACCAGGAGTAATTTCTTCATGTCCTAAAAATCATTTCTTTTTTCGGTAGGCAATGCCCGCCGAAGGGGTAAAACCCAAATAAGGATGGTAGGCCGCAGCACAATCAAAAATCAGGTTGTTCAGAATGGGCAACCCAAAACCAAAGCTCCAGCCACCAGGAGCAGTATTGAATCCGCCCCGGAAGAAAATGGCTTTGGTCGGATTGTACTCGATCCCAAAACGCAGGTCTGCCGGAAAATCAATGTCTTTGGCCAATTCCGCCACCAAACTGACCTTATCGCTGACCTTATAAATCAATCCAGCGCTGAAAAGCCCTGGGGTGTATTCCTGATCCTGGATTTTTTGCCGAATCGCGTTGCGCACATGTGCAGCGGCCCAAAGATTGGGCAACAATTCGGCCTGAATGCCAAAATCCAGGTTAAACAAGGAGCGGCTGCCGTACTCAGCGATGTTGATTTGCGACCAATGCAATTGACCGCCGATGCGCAGTTTGTCCGACAACTTGCGGCCATAAGCCACACCGATTTGGTTTTCCTGGTAATCAGCAGTACCAAAATTGCGCAAAGTAAGGCCAAAAACGCCAGAGAAAGTAGGCAAGGCGGCTCCAATTGCAGCCTGGTTCAAGTCTGCCAGTAAGAAGCGCTGTTCTACATAGCCCATGGCCGACAATTCCTCTACCCCCGCCAATCCTGCCTGGTTGCCAAAAAGGCTATTTGCGTCCGCAAAATTGAGGTAGGTTTTGCCCAGGCCATTGCTGCGTGCTGAGCTGGACATCAGCAGGGCGTTTTGGCCTTGCAAAATGTGAAAAGTAGATCCTAAAATTAAAACACTGAGTACGAATAGGCGATTCATGGAGGTGATGGTTGGACAGTGGTAAAACTAAGGAATTTAGTTGAGCTGCTCAATCCTCCGTCAATAATTTAACGTAGCCAGCGTATACCTTGCTGTTTTAGGCTGCTTTTTGTATTTTTGAAAAAGATTATGAATGTTAAACCGTTAAAATAAAGGCCAAGAAAGCCAAATGCGGTTTATCTTAGAGCCGAATAATTCCAAAACATGAAGCAAACCATACTACTTTCCATCCTGTTTTTGTCATTTTTGGCAAAAATTCAGGCCCAAGACCCCCGCTTCGCTCAATTTTATGCCGCCCCCATCCATGTCAATCCAGCAATGGCGGGGGTTTCCAGTGGTTCTGCGCGCTTGGCCCTCAATTACCGCGATTTGTACTACAGCCTTTTGGGCAACAAACCCTTTCGCACCATTTCAGCCAGTTACGATCAGCGTTTTAGAGCGGTGAACCGCGATTACTTTGCGCTTAGTGGCTCGGTGATGCGGGATCAGGCAGGTTTGGCTGATTTCCACCTTACTCAAGTCAATGTGGGCGGATCTTACCTCAAACAGGTCAATGGCGGGCGTTATGCCTCCAATGAGCAATACATCGTAGCGGGTGGGCAAATTGGTTTTGCGCAGCAATCCCTCAATTGGTCAGATCTGACCTTTTCAGCGCAATACGATGCCAGTGGGTATTTTTTCGACCCCAACGCGCCCAGCAATGAAGCATTTGACGGCAAAAGCAGCAATCTTTACCTGGATTTCAACGCAGGATTGTTGTGGTACGCCGTTTGGGACGACAACAAGAGCTTGTACCTCGGTGGAGCCATGCACCACATCAATACGCCTTCAGCTTCATTTACTGGTGATGATAAAGTAAGGGTTTTTCGGCGTTACAGCGCGAACGCTGGTGGTGAATTGCCTTTGACAAAACAGCTGAGCCTTATGCCTGCTTTTCTGGTGATGAGCCAGGGCCCCATGTTGAGTGTCACCACTGGCGCCAATATCCGCTACACCAACCGCGAATGGAAGGAATTGGCCTTGCGTACCGGCCTTTGGACGCACGTCAACAACCGCGCCAACCGGGGCGTTGGCCTGGATGCGGTGATCGTTGCCGCTATATTTGAACTGGAAAAATGGAACCTGGGATTCAGCTACGACATTACCTCTTCTGGACTGAGTGCTTCCAATTATTCGAGAGGAGCGTTTGAAATGTCGTTGACGTACATTCGTCCTGATAAGAGCAAGGCGAGGTTGATTTGTCCGAAGTTTTAGGGGGATTGCAGGTAATTGAATCCAACTTCAAGTCTTAATAGATGTCATTTTTCTTATTTTTGAGTCATTCTTAATTGAGAAATAAAAAAGCAATGGTAAGTAATTTGCTGCTTCCGCCCATTCTTTTCTGGGACATCGACCCTGGCAAACTTGATTACGACGCCAAAGCGCGCTATGTAATTGGTCGGGTGGTAATGTATGGAAGCTTGGCTGATTGGAAGGCAATATTGGCTTATTATGGGCCTGAACGCGTTCGAGATGAGATGCTGGCAGAACGCTACCTGGATAAAAAAACCTTGAACTACCTGAGTTTTTATTTTGAGGTACCTAAGACTGAATTCAGATGCTACATACAACAACAGTCTACCCCAAAACTTTGGGACTACTAAAAAAACTAATGCTACTACCCGCATTGGAAAGGTTCAATTTGGCTGGAGGTACGGCTCTTGCCTTACAAATTGGTCATCGTATTTCGGTGGATTTAGATTTTTTTGGAGATGTTGAATTCGATCCAATTGATATTTTGGATTCAATTCGAGATGTTGGATCCACCAACATCATCAATCAAAGCAGGGCAATTTTAATTTTGAATACGGATGGAATAAAAATAGATTTTGTTCGCTATCGGTATCCCTTACTCAACCCAGTAAACTTGCTTGAAGATCTCCGATTATTGTCCATCCTCGATATTGGTGCAATGAAACTGGCGGCGATTACCAATCGGGGACGTCAAAGAGATTTTTTTGACTTGTTTTTTATAATTCGCTTATACCCATTGCGCGACATATTGGATGCCTACAATGCTAAGTTTTCTGATGGTTCTGAATTTTTAGTGCGTAAAAGTCTCATTTATTTTGAAGATGCTGAAGAGGATGATTTGCCAGCAGTATTCGATGCATCAGTAACATGGCCATTGGTAAAACAAGTCATTGAAACTGAGGTCAAAAAACTTTAAGGGGCGGTAAAAAATAAGTGTTTCATTTTGCCCACACTAAGTGATTTTTTGCAAAAGATATTGTTTATGTCTGAAGTTTATCCGCTAGCTCGTTTTTTCACCCCCAATCAAAACTCAAAACGGCATCCCATGCGTCAATCCAATCAATTTCTGGGTGAGCGCCGGCAGGCGATCCAATGTTTTTAGGGCCAATTGGGTGCTTTGTTTTTTGCCAAACAAGTGCTGTAAATATTGTCCTGCCCAAATCCGGCCATTAAAATTGGCTTTCCAGGCAGCAATATAGCGGTTGGCCAGTGCCTGTTTGTCGATTTGGCCTTGGGTGTAAAGCGAAATCAAATCCGCCAATATTTTGGAAGCCCTCATGGCCATGCTCATGCCGTTGCCGCAAAGGGGGGTAATGGCTCCGGCGGCATCTCCCAGCATAAACATACCTTTGAGATACGCGGCCTTGGGGTGAAAATAGACGTTGCTGATCACTAGGGGCGCATCGTACAAAAAAGTGGCCTGGGTGAAATATTTTTTGAGAAAAGGGTTTTTGTACAACACCTTTTCTTCCATGGCTTTTAGGTCGTTGCCTGCTTGCTGTAGGTTGCTGGCTTTGGAAAGGTAACACAAGCAATACCGATCATTGTCTACTTTTGAAATGCCGCAATAACCATCCTGGAAGTTGTGCAATTCGATGCGGTCGGGTGCCAGATCGGTCTGGATGTGGTACTTAACGCCGATGTAATTGGGTAGATTTTTAGAAATGGAGCGGCTGGGTTTGGCAAAAATGGGGGCATATTTTCCAAAACTTCCGCAAACCAGTTGTGCAAAATAATTACCTTGACTGGTCTGGATCTCCGAAACCAGTTCATCCACTGCTTGCACATCGTTTACTTTACAGTTTTCCAAAACCGTAACGCCTTTGCTGCGCGCCAACTGGCACAAGTAATGATCCAGACTGTACCTGCTGATCCCAAAACCGCCCAAGGCCAGGGGGCTTTGCAACATGAACCCACTCTCAGCAGAGATGCCCAGTTGCTTGATGATCGGAAGTTGTAGATCAGCCAGCGGCACCCCCAGTTCGGTCAAAAAATCCCAACTTTCCATCGAGATGTACTCGCCGCATACCCGATGCTGTGGGTAAGTGTTTTTTTCAAAAACCACTACCTCCATGCCTTGTTGCACCAGTTGAATGGCCAGGCACAATCCACCCAGGCCGCCGCCAATGATGGCGCAGGGGTATACTTTAGGGTCGTTATTTGTTTCCATAGACGATGACTTCGTGGCGAAAAGCCCATTTGTTGCGCACAGAAAAATGGGTAGCGCCAGCTTTTTTTAGGAGGGTGATCCATTCTTTTTTGGTAAAACCGCGGGCCACCGAAAGCGGCGCGTCGTTTTTCACCAAGTAGGATTTGGAAAAGAGAGCAGTTAGCGTTTTGATGGCAAAGTAAGCGAAGGTATTGCGTTCCAAATCGTTGATCAGGAGCAGAATTTTTCGATCGAGTGCAAAGTGGATGAGTTCTATCAATTGGTCTTCATCCAGGTGGTGGCAAAAAAGACAGGCGTGGATGATGTCGACCTGGGGCACGTGAAGAAACATGTTGCGGTAATCATCGCAAATGAATTGAATGCCCTGATCGGTTTGTTGTCGGGTGGCGTATTCAATGCATTCGGGTTTCAAATCGATCCCGATGAGTTGGAAATCCATTTTTTTGCGCCGCCGCCATTTTTCGATGTGTTTCAAGGTATCGCCACCGCCGCACCCAATGTCAATGAGGATGTACCGTTGATCGGGCTGAACTACTTTTTTCAGGGCGGAGAAGGTGATGTTGTACCCACCCAACAAGGTATTGATCCGATCCAGTTCCCGCAGGTTTTGGAACAAGTCAGCTGTAGGAATACCTGCTGCGTCCAATAATTCTTTTTGTAGGCTTCGGTTTTCAAGCATAGCGCAATCGCATGGTTTCTACGGTCAATCCAGGCCCGAACGCGGCAGCAAAAATGGTTTGTTCTTCCGCACGGGGCGTTAGTCGATCCAGGATGTTTTTTAGCACAAACAGCACGGTGGGCGACGACATGTTGCCATAATCCTTGAGTATTTGATAAGATGCCGCCAGATCGGTGGCGTTGAGTCCCAGGGCTTCGCCAAAATTATCCACGATCTTTTTGCCTCCGGGATGCACCGCCCAATGATCGACTGATTCGGCGGTGATGCCCACGTTGTCGAGCATTTTCTTGATGTTGTTTTTGATCAAATCACCCACGTAGGAAGTGAGGTTCATGATGAAACCCGTTTCGGAAAGTTGCCAGGCCATTTCATTGCGGCTATCGGGAATGCAGAAGGAATCAAAACCTGTGATCGCTACGTTTTTGCTGACAGGATCATCTTGAGGCTGGCTACTCAACAACACCGCTGCGCTGCCATCGCCAAAAAGGACGTTGCAGAGCAAATAATCCTGGTTGTAAATGGTTTGAAAATGCAGCGTACACAGCTCCGTACAGACCACCAATACCTTGGCGTTGGGTGAACTGCGACAAATGCCGTCGGCTTGTTTGAGGGCAATGATGGCGGCATTGCAACCCAAAAAATTGACGCTGCTGCGGTGCGTAGTTGGCGGCAATGCAAGCGCTTGCAACAATTCGATGTCCAATCCTGGTGCCGACAATCCCGTACAGGTAACCGTGATAAGGTGGGTGATGCTGCTTTTTTGCTCCTCAAAATTGGGCAAATTCCGGATGGCTTTGATCGATAAGGGCAGCGCTTCTTTTTTGAACATGGCCATGCGCTGGGAAAGCGTAGGAGGAGGGAGTAGCTGTTGGTTTTTTGGAAAAAAAGAAAATTCTTCGGGCGGCAATCCGTAATCTTCCAACACGGAGTAGCGGGTGGAAGTCCCCGACTTGGCGTCCAGGATTTTCACTTTTCGCTTCACGGCCACATCTTCGGTGGAGTTGGTGTAAAAGGTGGTCAATACTTCTTGTTTGTACCCATATTCAGGAACGGCAGTAGCAATGTTTTGCAGGTAACTCATGGGCTCAGTTTTTTAACAATAAAACCATAAAACACGCATTCATCGAAAGCGCAGCAATAACGTTCATCAACATGGTATTGCGGAAATTGGCATTGGTGGTGTTTTTTAAAACCTGGATAAACCAATACCCGAAAAAGACCGCAATGGGTGCAAAAAAGGCTTGAATGACAAAAAAATCGCCCAATTGATTGGTTTTGCTGAAGTACAGGTAGTAGCAAAGATTGCAAGCAGCAAACATCACTACCGAAAAAATAAACGTACCCCGATACCCCAGTTTGTAGCTGATGGTGACCACGCCGTCATCCAAATCCTGTTGGTGTTGGTAAATCTGGGTGAGCGGATATACCCCTGCAATTTGTAGCGAGCAGGCGGCCAATACCCAAATGGTAGTCGCGTTAAGGTCCATCACCTGTTTGGTAATGCCCAAGTAGGACATGTAAAACGTAAACCCGCCCTGAAACAAGGTTACCACCAGAAATCCTAGAATGGGGTATTTTTTTAAGCGAATTTGCCGGGAGCTATACGCACGCGAGGCCATGATGTATAGCAGCAAACACAAGGAAAAAGCCACATTAACCAAAAGAACAGCGAGCAAAAGTGCCGTAAAGTCCATGACCAAAGTGACGTAAAACAACCGGATGGTAGGCATCGGCGGTTTTTCCAGCCCGCCAATGCTGCCTTCGTCCCGATCGATGTAGCTGTTGTAGCCATTGCTGGCGGGATAAACCAAGAGATGGATGATCAAAAAAGGATACAATACATCCAACCAGGAATAGGGGGTATCGACTTGGCTGAGGGCCAGCAAAAAAACAGGCATTAGGAGGATGGAAAAAGGAAATCTTAGGAGTTTCAGTGTGTCCAGGTCAAGCATAGGCTTACATTGAAAAGGTGGCTTTAATGGAGATGTTTACCGTGTTGCTAAGCGTAATGCTGGATTTTCCAACACCGTAGGTTGTACGATCGATGCTGAATTCAGTGGTTTGAAAATCCAGGGTATTGCCATTGGGCGTCACCGTAAATGGCAACTGTATGGTTTGCGAAACGGCTTTGATGCTTAGGGTGAAAGTACCCAAATAGCCGCTATCGGTTTTGGTGATTTTGGTGGAGATCAAGGATATTACCGGGTATTTTTCAGCATTGAAATAAGCTTCGCCTTTCAGGTGCTTATCGCGCAGGCCAATGCCGGAATTCAGCGAACTCACTTGTACCGTGGCGGATATTTTGCTTTTTTCCAGGTTATTGGCATCAAAGAGTACGTCGGCGGCCACTTTTCCAAAATGCCCAGTGGTATTGATCCCGGCATTTTTGATTTTGTATTCCACCTTAGTACTTTGCAAAACCAGGGCTTTTTGGGCAAAAACCGCAGACGTGCCGATGAATAGCAAAGCCGTGCAGATTAGAACACAGAATTTCATCATATTTTAATTGATTGTAGGTAATGAGAATAGTCAATTGAACAACAAGAGATTCAATTTTTAGTTTTCCTGTTTTTAGGATTTGATGGTATCCGACAAAATGGCAAGCAACGGAAACAGCCAAGAGCAAACCCAGCTATTCAGTATCTTTTACAAAAAAAACATCCTAATAGAAACCATCTTTCACAAAAAAAATGAGGATACCCGCAAATCAGGTATCCTCATTTTTCAAACTAGAACAAGCGTTCTTGGTCTATTGCATTATTGCTTCACAGCATCCTGCTTATCATACCGCAGCACTCGCTTGCGTCCTTTTAGCGGAATGTAGCGGTAAGGTCGATTTTTCAAGTCTTGGGTCAGTGAATCGGCGCTGGCGCTGAATTTGGAGATCTCGTTGTACAAGCTGTCACTTTTCAGTAACCTTCCCAGGGTTCCTTTGCCAGATTGCATATCCGTCATCAAACCACCTACGGAATTCAGTGCCTGATCCGCTTTGCCAAGGGTATTTTTCAATCCAGCAATGGTTTGATCCACTTCGGTCATGGTCTTTTTCAGATCCATTTGATTGAGTTGGCCACTGAATTTATCGGCGTTATCGATGATGTTGCCAATTTTTGCCTTGCTACTGGCCAAACTTTGGGTGATTTCGTTCAAGTTTTTGAGCGAGCCGTTGATGTTGCCCGATGAGCTGGCCAACATCCGGTCAGCGGCAGCGGTAGCCGATTGCAGATTAGCCAAAGTCAATTCCAGGTTTTTCAAGCTTTTTTTAACCGGGCTATTCGGATTGTTGTTGTCGGTCAAACTGCTGTTGAGCGTATCGATCACCCCTTTGAGTCCGTCTGCGATGATTTTCATGTATTGCTTCAGCTCTTCCTGAGGGATATTGGCGCCCAAAAAGCCTACTGCACCAGGAATCAGGTACGAACCAGACTTGAGCATTTCCTGCCGCTGATCCACCGGAGGAAAATGCAAGCGTATGTTTTTGGCACCCATAAAACCATTTGCAAAAATCTCGGCACGAGTGCCTTTGGGTACTTGCAGATCTTTGTTCAAGTCGAGGGTAACCAAGACTTTGTCAGCGCCTTCCAGAAGTTCCACCCCTGAAACAAACCCAACACTGATCCCCTGGATTACCACGGCAGATGAAGTCTGGATGCTCAAGGCATCTTCATATTCCACGTAGTAAAGATTCGAACGGGTCAAAATATTTTTCCCTTTGATGAATTTGATGCCCCAAATTGAAAGGGCAATCGCGACTATCGCCAAAAGGGCAATTTTAATTTCGTTTGACATGAAATTTTTTAGTTTAGAAGGCGCAAAGGTAAATAAAAGTTTAGGGGAATTCCTATTAAAATGCCACAATGACTAAGGTATGCCTAAAGCTTTTTTTGCATCAGGCAAGGAAATGCGTTTGCCATCTTTCAACGCGATGATAAATGCATCTGCAAAGCCTAGCTCCTTACTGCGGTTGCGGGCCAAATTGGCTTGCTGATAATCAGCGAAAGCGGCAGTCCTTACTTTGTACAGGTTGTCTTCCTGTGAAACTTCCAGCGGATACGGAAACGTTCTCCATTTCAACTCCGCAGGATTGGGAGCGATTGGGCCTGCTGCCAATTGGATTTTGAAAGCATAGCTTCCCTCGCTTGCTTTGGGCAATGGAACATTGGTTTGGGGAGCGACCTGCGTACCAGGGTTGTACCGAGGTGTATTGACACTGGGGGGTACCGGGCCATAACGAGCAGGCGATGATTCAGTTGAGCCTGGCGCATTGGCCCGTTCAGGAGCAGGAATTTCTTTGGACCTGGCCATTTCTCCTGCCTGATTATTGCTTGCATTGTCTATCCGTTTGGTGGATGCAGTGGCACCATAAGAATAAGCAACTGGTTTATCGTTGGAGCTGGCAACAATGGCCTTTCCTGGTTCAGTGTCAAATTGTCCTTCGGAGCGAAAATCGGGTACTTCCGCACTGCTTTTGTACTGCGCAAAAGCCTCCAACATGGCCCCGGCCACTTGCTCCTGCCCATAATTTCCGTTCAGGAATTGTTCTTCGCTGGCATTGCTCAAAAAACCGGTTTCCACCAAAATACTGGGCATGGCGGTAGCTTTAAGTACCACAAAGCCAGCCTGTTTCACGCCTCTGGTTTTGCGCTTGGCCTGGGTATTGAGCTTATTTTCCACCAATTCGGCAAATTGCAGGCTTTGTTTCAAATACGCGTTTTGAAACATGCTGATCATGATGTGGCCTTCGGGAGAATTCGGATCGTAGTCGTAATTTTTTTGGTAATTATCTTCCAACAAGATGGCAGCGTTTTCGCGTTTGGCCACCTCAAAGTTGTATTGAGCGGTGTGCAAACCCATGACGTAGGTTTCCGTACCATAAGTTCCACTGTTGTTGCCAGGCATGGAATTGCAGTGGATGGAAATGAACAGGTCAGCATTATTGCGGTTGGCGATTTCAGCCCGTTCGTACAAGGGAATAAATACGTCGTGATCGCGGGTGAGGATGACTTTGATTTCGGGGAAACGACTCCGCAAAAGCTCGCCCAATCTTTTGGCAATGGCCAGCGTGATGTTCTTTTCATGTGCACTGGCTCCATGACAACCCGGGTCGTGGCCACCGTGACCCGCATCAATGACTACGGTTTTGATTTGGTAGGCGTTATCAGACGGATTAACCCGTGAATAAATTCCTGGGTTGGAGACTGCGTTTCGTTCGCTTTGTATAACTTTGCCCGGCTCTAAAACAGTGTTTGCTAAGGAAACGTTAAAGCCTAGCAACGCAGTGGACAGGATGAGGATGAGCTTCGTTTGGAATAAAACAATCACTTTTATCATGGTTTGTGGGTCTGTATTTAGAGTAAGAGGGGTGTTTAGTAACGCGGAAAAATTACTTTCCCGATTTTGGGGTTTGACTATGAATGCAATGCAAGATAACCGTTTTCATTTTTTGAAAGCAATAAGTGTATGGGGTATTTTGATGCTATGTCTGGGCGTACTGCCCTTGATGGCTCAAGACCCTTATCCAAAATTGCCTGATAGCCTAAACGTTGCAGACACGGTTCCGGTTGCACTGGCTGATACTTTTGGGTTTAAATCTAAAACAATTCGCTTTTCCAACGACTCTTTGGAGGCTCCGGTTGAATACAACGCAACCGATTCAATGGTATTGGACAACATAGCTAAAAAAATCTACTTATACGGAAAAGCCTTCGTCAAATATGGGAACATCAGCTTAAATGCTGCATTTATTGAATTGGATTTGGAAAAGAATCTGGTATCCGCCGAATTGCGGGAAGATACCCTAACTGGTAAAATGATTGGCGTTCCAGAATTCAAAGATGGAGACCAGGTTTTTACGGCCAAACGCATGCGGTACAATTTCAAAACCCGCAAAGGCATGGTGTACGATGTGCGCACCACCCAGAATGATTTGTTTGTACACGGCTCGCGGATGAAACTCATTTCGGAGGAAAAGAAAGATACTTCTAAACCCGACAACATCATTTTTGGGCAAAAACTCTTGTTCACCACCTGTTCGGCAGAGCATCCCCACTTCGGGATCCGCAGTACCAAGCAAAAAATCATTCCCGATAAATTGGCCATTGTAGGGCCATCCCAAATAGAAATCATGGGGGTTCCTACACCCATTTGGTTGCCTTTTGGTTTTTTTCCATTGAAAAAGGGCAGGAGTACCGGTTTGTTGTTTCCACGCGATTATGAATATTCCGAATCCTGGGGCTTTGGATTGCGGGACATTGGTTGGTATGTTCCGGTAGGAGATCACTTGAACCTGGCATTGCGCAGCAACATCTATTTCAAAGGCACTTATGGTCTGTCTTTGCAAGCGGATTACCGCAAGCGCTACAAATTTTCGGAGAGTGTTACCTTGCGCTTTGACTCGCAGGTACGCGAAGACCTGGCTACGGGTAAATATGGCCGCACCAAAAGTTTTGGCATCCAATTTAGCCACAACCAGGAAGCGGCAGCCCACCCCAGTGCCCGTTTTGGGGGCAACCTCAACATCCAGGGCAACCGAAACCAGAGTCGGGTGTTCAACGATGCCTACAATGTACTGAACTCGCAGTTGTACTCCAACCTGAACTTTACCAAAAACTGGCCAGGGAAACCTTATAGTTTGAGTGCTTCCTTCAACCACAGCCAAAACCTGAACAACCGCAAAGCCACCATCAACTTCCCCAACGTACAGTTTCAGACCCAGACCTTGTATCCTTTCAAAAAGAAGGTCAGCAACGACAAATGGTACGAAACCATTGCCTTACGGTACGCGGGAGAAGGCCGCAGCAGTTTTGTAGCGACAGACACCACACTTTTTACCCAAAAAATGTGGAACGATGCGGTGACGGGTGCCAGACACAACCTGGATGTCAACACTTCTTTCAAATTGCTGAAATACATCAACGTCAACCCCAATATTTCGTACAACGAGGTTTGGCAGTTGAAGTCGATCGCCAAGAATTTTGACAAAACCCTCAAAGTCACCAAAAGAGACTCTATCCAGGATCCTTTTGACCTCGCTAAAAAAGTATACCGCTACGATACCCTCTTCGGTACGGTGAATACCGATACTTTATCTGGATTTTCTTCCTTTCGGCAATTTTCGGCAGGCGTAAGTTTGAATACCCGGGTGTTTTTCACCTTAAAAACGGGCAAACTCACTCCGGTAAGGGCGGTGCGCTGGGAAATGCGCCCCAATCTTTCTTTCAATTATTCTCCCAATTACCTGAATCCTGCGCTGAATTATTTTGACAGTGTGCAGTACGATTCGCGTTTTCCTTTGCGCAAGCAAATCTATTCCCGGTTTGACAACATCGCCGTGTACGGCACGCCCAACCCGAGCGGGAGGCAAATGGCTGTTGGCTACAGTTTGAACAACATTTTCCAGGCCAAAGCCTACTCCAAAAAAGATACGATAGAGAAAAAGATCAAGCTCATCGACAACCTGGTCATTGGCGGAAACTACAACTTTGCTGCCGACTCCTTGAAATGGAGCCAGATCAGCATGAGTACCACTGCTCGTTTTTTTAAGGGCATTACCACCATGGGCTTTTTTATGAGTCTGGATCCTTACCTGAAGAATGCGGAGGGCCTGCGCTACAATCGAACGGTGTGGCAAGAGGGCAAAATTATTCCCCGCATGGAGACGGCGCGTTTTTCTTTTGTGACCGACCTGACGGTGCAGAAAATCCGCGAAATGTTTCAGGGCGCTAAACAGGAGGTAGTGACCGATGTGCGCAATCAGCCTCAACCCAAGGAGGCTGATGAACAAGACTTCCTGAGCTTGTTTGAAAACTTCAGCATCTCGCACAACCTGGATTTTTATTGGCAATCACAGTCTACCGGAAAAGCGGTTTTTAAAATGGGCACCAACTCCGTCAACGCACAGGGAAATATCGAATTGACCAAGAATTGGGGGGTATCGGTAGGCAATATTGGGTATGACTTTGTCAACAAAGGACTCTCCTACCCTTCCATCGGCTTTACCCGTGATCTGCATTGCTGGCAATTGGCCTTCAACTGGCAACCCCAGCGTGGCACTTATGTATTGAACATTCAGGTCAAACCTGGTTCATTGGACTTTATCAAGATTCCTTATCAGAAAAACAATTACGACAGTCGGTCTGGATTTTAAATATAGGCTGTCTCAGTATGTCGGTTCTGAGACAGCCTATATTATTCTAGTTGCGGATGATAATCTGCGTTCCGGGACCACCAGGGCCTCCGCCTGGACGACCTTGGAACATGCCGGATTCCCGCATTTCTTTCATTTTTTCAGCCTGAATTTTCTGGTATTCGGCGCGCGAAACCTTCTTGCCTTTTTCAGGTACTTTAATGCTCCCTTCCGCTGGCTTTTGAAATTTCACTTCTGATGCGGTAACTATGCTGCGGCCACCATCAAATTCAACTTCCAGGATCATGCCGGGTAAACCGCCGTAGCTTTGTGGGCCGATGGCTACCGGAATGGTCGGTGCAAACCAGGCAGTGACGACGCGTGCCCGTCCCATGATGCTGTCGGTAAAAGTAGCAGAGATACAGGGGTAATCCAGCACCTTCTTCTGCTGACCGGTCACTTTCCATGCCCGGGTAAGCAGCACATCATCAACGAGGAATGGTTTGCCAAACAAATCCGCCTCTTCTACCTGGCGATTGTTGGCCAGGTCGCGGTAAACAGGTGGATTGAACCGGCGCATCATCATGCGCATGCCACCACCGCCACCAGGTTGGCCGGCTTCTTCATCTACTTTGGCGGCAAGCTCCTTGTAAAAAGAAGTGGTGGGCGTAAAATTCAGTTGAAATTCGGTAACCGTAGATTCGGGAATATTGCGCATCATGTTTTGATCCATGCCCGCAGGGGCATTGGCCTGAACTTCACGGCGCACAAAAACCGTCTGCTTGTACACAATGGTACCTTCGTTGTTTTGTGCCGATAAGGCCAGGGACAACAGCCCAAAAAACAGCAAAAATAAATTCCTCATGGGTAATTCCTTTTTTTGACAAAACTAAGCGCTTCTCGCTCAGTCCCCAAGTTAACGTTCCTTGATTTAACGTTAATAATGGTTAATGGCAGGTGCGCCGCCTGATCCTTTGAATTAACTTTGTGTCATCAACACTCAAATCAACTGATTTGCACAAAAACAATACCTTATACCGCGCCTTGATGACGGGCAGCTTGTTGCTGTTGGCCGTCTTTCAAATTTACTGGCTGAGCAAAGTTTACCAGGAACAAGAGAATTTGCTGAACCATCAATCTGAAAATGTGTTCATTCAGACGGTTCGCGATTTGCAGGATTCGATCATCCAAAAGCGGATTGTATTTACAGAAGGAGAAGGAGACTCCCTTCAAAATGCATTTTCGCCAAATTTTCGGGTTCGTCGTTCTGCTCAAAAATCCAGCACAACCCTGGTGGTTCGCATGGACAGCGTTACTTTTATTCACCGCGATACTTTTCCAGATAAGCGCCCTATCAATTTTTTCATGAAGCGCAAACCCAATGATGACCGCATGCGCAGGGCATTTGGAATGCGTAGAGGAATTGGATTGGCGCTCAGCAAATTGCCAAAAGGAGCGAATGCCATTTTTGAACTGGCCGACGATAGCATTCCTCAGCATGCCCTGGCGGCCAAATACCACAGCCAGTTGCTCAAGTCTGAACTTCCACTTTCTTTTTCCTTGAGCAAAATCGATTCCTTGCCAGAAGAGATGCCCCGTGATGGCATCGTACATTTTGCCCCGGCCAGCATTCCTCCGGTTCAGTTTTATCAATTGAGCATAAACAATTACCGTTGGTTTTTGCTCCAGCGCATGACTCCTCAAATGATTTTCGGGTTGTTTTTGTTGCTCTTTACTGGCCTGTCTTTTGGGCTGATTTTTAGAAGTTTGCGCCAGCAGCAGCAATTGACCCGTTTAAAAAACGATTTCATCAGCAACATTACGCATGAGCTCAAAACGCCGATTGCCACAGTGAGTGTGGCGCTGGAAGCCCTCAAAGATTTCAATGCGCTCAACAATCCGCAACGCACCCGGGAATACATCGACATCTCCCAGCACGAGATGCAACGGCTGTCGATGTTGGTGGATCGGGTATTGAAAATGTCGATGTTTGAAAGTCAAACCTTGCAGATTCAAACTGAGACTTTTAACTTAAAAACCGTTATCCAAAAAATACTGGAATCACTCAGTCTGCAATTTGAAAAAACCAAGGCGGTGGTCAATTTCCGCACCGAAGGAGAAGATTTTCAGATTGAGGCCGATCCCATTCACCTTACCAATGTGGTGTATAACCTTTTGGACAATGCGCTGAAATACAGCAAAAAAGAACCCAAGATCGAGATTGCACTGGCCGAACACAATGGTACCCTCACCCTGAGTGTCCAGGATCGTGGCATTGGCATTGCCAAAGAGTACCAAGGCAAGGTTTTTGACCAGTTCTTTCGGGTGCCACAAGGCGATACCCACAACGTCAAGGGGTATGGATTGGGCTTGAGTTATGTGGCAGGGGTGATTCAGCAACACAAAGGGCAAATCATCCTGGATAGTGAAGTGGACAAAGGAACCCGTTTTACGGTATTTTTGCCAAGGCATAATAAATAAGGTGTAGTGGGGACAAAAGTACTGTACGTAGAAGATGAGCTTTTTTTGGGGAAAATCGTCCAGGAAAGTCTTGAAAGTCGAGGTTTTGAGGTCCAGATGATCGGAGACGGTGCCGAGGTAATGGCCATTTTTGAAAATTTTGTGCCAGATATTTGTTTGCTAGACGTGATGCTGCCCAACCGGGATGGTTATGAATTGGGGGAGGAAATCCGCAAAAATTTCCCCACTCTGCCCATCATATTCCTCACTGCCAAAACCCAGACCGAAGACGTACTCAAAGGCTTCAATTCAGGTGGCAATGATTACATCCGCAAGCCCTTCAGCATGGAGGAACTCATTGCAAGGATCCACAATTTGCTCAATTTAAGCGGTCAATCCAGTTCTGAAGTTCCCCTTGAATCGAATGGGGTCATCGAATTGGGGCAATACCAGTTTGATCTGCGCAAATACGAACTCCGTTTTCAATTAAAAGTGCGAAAATTGTCTCACCGCGAAGCGGAATTGCTCAAAATTCTGTCCGACCACCGCAACTTCACCGTTGAGCGCAAGGTCATCATGCAACAGATTTGGGGGGACGATTCTTTCTTCAATTCCCGCAACCTGGATGTATACATCACTCGCCTAAGAGATTACTTACGGGAAGACGAAAGAGTGCAGATCATTACCTTAAAGGGTGTTGGTTATCAGTTTATTGTGGATTGACAATACAATCAACATTTCATCAAATGAAATAATATTTTATTTATTTTACATATTTAATAAATTATTTTTCATATGCTTCAATAACATCTTGGTTACAAGGAAGCGAAAAAAAATAATCAACCCACTACGTTAAATATGCTTTAGACGCCTTAACTTCATTGCAGATCCAGCCAAAACAGTTTTTATTTTCCTTAAACACTTTTTTTTCGATTTCGAACAACCCCAAAATTGTTTACTAAACGTAATGTTTAAAATTTATTTGATTCAACTCTACCAGTGTTGAATTGGATACTTTTAGCTTTCGACCTAAATCATTTTGTTCTTATAAATCGGTATCTCATGAAAAGACCCTTACTCTTTAGCAACAATGCTTCTAGGGATTTCTTCGTTTCATTCCTCCATCTCAAGGCAGGCAAATCAACATTTCTCCTAGGCGGTTTAATGTTAATTTTATTGGGTTTAAGCCCCATGATGACCACCCTGAAGGCCCAGACCATTACTACTGTGGCTGTTCAAGATCAAGGTGGAACTGCTGTCACCCAATATTGCCCTGGCCAATCCATTCGGATTCGATTTACGGTGGACACAACAGGAGGCACCTTTGCGGCCCCTGGACCTACGAATGTAACCTATCGTGCGGAGTTGAGCAATGCAACGGGAGGTTTTGGAGCTGGCAGTCAAAACTTGACCCCAGACTTCCTTACAACAGTAGGGTCAAACAAGGCCGCCCTATCGGTACAAACCATTACACTCAATTTGCCAGCCAGTTTACCTTTCGGTACCGGATATCGGATCAGAGTGAAAAAAGTAGCGCCTGGTGCAAATGTACAAGGCGCTGATAATGGAACCAATCTAACAATAGGGCCAATTATCACACCTAATTATCCCAACCCGCTTGGGCCTTTATGCGTAGGGGATTCGATTAGGGTTCAAGTATCCGCTACTTGTTCATCCATGTTTAGACTTGAACTGAGTAATTCGGCTGGATCATTTGTTTCTGGGACTACAATTTTTGGTCAGACCCTCAATTATAGTCCTACTGGCACCTTAACTGTCCGAGGCGTTATTCCAGATGTGGTCAGTGGTATGAATTACCAATTGAGAGTCATCTCAACAACTGGAGACAACGCGGTGAGTAGCCCTTCAGTCTCCTTCAAAATTTCAAGTGGCAAGCTGATGCCCATGAAGGCCAGCATTGTCAGCCCACTTACCAGCCGAAAGGTGTATTGCCAAGGTGAGACCCTTAATCTTACATACGTGTTCAACGCTGCCGAACCGATTTCTGGCAATAATGAATTTCAGGTTCAATTGAGTGACCCTAACGGAACATTTCCAGGTTCTCCAAGAATAATTGGCAGATTTACCAGTACTGCCAAAACGGGCAGCATTCGAGCCATTATTCCATTTGACCTTCCAGAAGGCTCTCAATACAAAATCCGCATCTACGCCACCAATGGCCCGCTAGAGGGTTGTGAATACGGGCCATATATTATTCCGGCGATCCGGCCATTTATGGGTCCTCTGGATGATCTCAAATGTTTGGGTGCCAATGCTCAATTTACGGTTTCCCCACAGGCTAGTTCAAGCTATACCCCCACCTATACTTGGTTCAAACAGACTGGAAGAGTAGGTAACTTTCCATTTGTTACCCGTACCAACGCCAAAAATGGTTTGCCTTCAGATGCAGTTTTTGCCATAAGCAAGGTTGGAGTTAACATTTACCTGGCCACTGGCGCGGGGGTTGGCTTTACCAACAACAATGGCGTCACTTTTACTACCTTCAACAAGGTTACCAATGGACTGGGCTCAGACCAAGTAAATGACATTGTTTACGATGGATCAAAAATATATGCGGCAACTTCTGGAGGCTTGTCCATCTCTAGTAATAATGGTACGACTTTCACCAACAAAACCACTGCTCAGGGTCTTGCCAATAATTTTGTAAGAAGTGTGTTTGTGATTGGAGACACCATTTGGGCTGCTACAATTGATGGTATTTCAATTTTCAACAAAACAAGTGGTAATGTAGTGGGATTGCCCATTACGACCGGTTTAGGAAGTCCACTCACCAACGACATTTTTGCTGAAGGGAGAAACGTATATGTAGGTACCGCAAATGGCATCTCCATTTCTCGTGATTTTGGTGCTACGTTTACAAATTACAGCATTGCCGCAGGTCTAGGCAACAAAAATGTCAATGACGTTTTTGTTGAGAAGGGAGTTATTTACGTGGCAACCGATGCCGGCTTGGCCATTTCAGTTGATGGAGGTTATACTTACACCAACTACCTGGCAGGTTTGGGAGACCCCAACGTAAAAGAAATTTTTGTTAAAAATGGTAAAATCTTTGCTGCTACCGTCAATGGATTGGCGGTAGGTGAAGTTGGTGCTTTGCTCAATACCACACAATTACAAACTGGTGCCAATAAATTTTCAAACTACATTACTGGTTTAGGAAATACTGCTGTAGAAGCCGTTTATTTCGATGGCTCTTTCTTGTATGCAGGTACGGTTGGTGGCCTTTCGTATGCCAACTATTCAAGCATGAACATTGGCTCCAGTAATACACTCAACATCAACAACATTAACCCGGATGATGTACTAAGTCGTTACCAAGCCGAATTGAGAGTTACGGTAAATGATAGCTTTTGTACAGCGTTGACCAACCTTGCTTCATTAGGGGATGTGCCTCCTTTGCTTACGCAAGATAGCCTTGCCAAGTTTGATCCAACTACATGCGGAGGCAGTGATGGTAAAATTACCATTCGTGGGCTCATACCAGGCACCTCTTACGAAATAAGATATCGCTTCCCTAAATCCTACGACAGCAACCAGGACTCTTTGGTAACTGATACCGTTCAGGCTACTGTAGCCAACGGTTATATTGAGCTAAACTCACTTTATGCTGGAAGGTATCATGGCATCATTGTAAAAAGTTTGATCTCACCCAATTGTTTTTCACCAAAAGACTCCTTGGAAATTACCTTATTGGATCCGGTTAGGCCAACCAATCCTACACCAACCGTTGATGCGGTTTGTCAAGGGAACAACGTTGTCATCAATTTGGCCAATTTAGGAGATGGTGAAGAATATGTGTGGTATGCAGACTCAACAGGAGTTGACAATGTGCTTCCTTCAACCTCACTTACCAATACTTATTCACCAACTACTATCCCTACTGCTACGGATAGTATTTATGTGACCAAAAGGAATCAGACCACTCAATGTGAAAGTGATACCATCAAGGTCAAATACATCATCTATCCACAGCCGGTAATCCAACATTCAAAAGTTGAGCCAACAACAGCCAACTCTACGGATGGTCAAATTATCTTAAAGGGCTTGGTTGCCAATACCAATTATACCCTTGCGTATACTTACCCCAATGCGGTAGGAAATCCGGCGCCAGGATTGGTGACCACCGACAACACAGGTCAAATCACCATCATTGGCTTGAGTGTTGGGGATTACACTGATATTTCGGTAACCAGTATTGCTCCTCAAAGTTGTCAATCCAATGTTGTGCTTTCCTGCCCATTGCTTGGCCCTCCCCCTCCAGATGTGGTTTCTACCCTGCAGCTCAAAACTGTAGTGTGCAACATTCCGGGGATTGCAGGTGGTTATTTCCAAAAAGCATACACAGATATCTGTGCAAGTGATATCTTAGTAAAGGACAGTGATGGCGCCATTGCAGTTGGTCGAATTCGCCAAACCAAAGTAACCCCACCAACCAACAATGAAAAAGTTGAAATGCGTGGCTACCTAGAGTTTGACATTTCCAAATACGTGCCAAAGAATGCCACCATCCAAAAAATCGAATACCGTCCAGTCTCATGGGCAGGAGGTTTCAAAAGCGTTTGCGAAGTTATCGTACAAAATGCGCCAAATGCCAATCCAAACAACAATGGCAACAATGGCAACCTCAGCTCAACTGGCGATATTCAATTTGACATCACCCAGGTTGCTGACAAGTACTACAATCCATACATTGGTTTCGACCCAGCAATCTTTGATGATCTGTACGATGCAAAATACAATGACTTTACCATCGGGGCTGACACCATTGGAGGATACACTGATCTTGGTTCTCAAGGGGTAAATGATGCTCAAAAGCGCCTGGCCAACAACGGTATCCTGCGTTTGGGACTTCACCTCTCAGGTACTGATTTTGATTTGCCTGTGTTCCAATTCCACGGAATTGTTTTTGCACCGTCAAATGAGCATACCTTGTGTATTACCTATACCATGCGCGACTTTGGTGACTTACCTGAACCAAAATTTGCAACTGACTTACAGGGTGGCCTGGTAGGCCCAAGCCACGGGATTGATTCCCTAGACATTGATCCTGATCCCAACAGAACCTTGAGAAGACCTGCGATGTACATCGGCAACACACCTCCTGATGCAGAAGGTGACGGCAAACCTTCGTTGTTTGCTGATGGCGATAATCAGGTAGTTTTGGGTACCCCACTTACGATTGACGATGAAAACATCAACCGCACCTGGTTTACCAACCCAGCTACTGCAGATTCTTTAATCGCAGGCAACGACATCACTTTGTCTTTCCCAGTAACCAACTATTTGGATACAACAGCCAATGTCATTGTATTTCTAGACTGGAACAACAATGGTGTTTTTGAAAACGATACCGAACGTTTTAGTACCACGGTACCTGGCCCAGTACCAGGCGACTCAATTCATACCGTAACCTTTAATTTGCAAATTCCAATCTACGCTACTGGCAATGTTGGGGTACGCGTACGTATGACATCCGGTAATGTTTTTGATGCTTATGGCCCAGCACCAGACGGGGAAGTGGAAGATTACTTACTTCGCGGGGTGGCCGGATTTGATTATGCCGACCTTCCTGATACAGGAGCAGGTACCGGAACAGGCAACTACGAAACTACCTTTGCAGTAGATGGAAGCCGTGGACCACGACACTTGATCAGTCCAAATTTGAGCATTGGCAATACGATCGATGCAGAAGCCGATGGTCAACCCCAAGTGAATGCATTTGGTGACGACATCAATGGCATTGACGACGAAGACGGAGTCATTCAGCCCGACTCGATAATCCGAGGCAAACCTGCTCGATTTAAAGTATTTGTAACCAACAAAACGACTACCAATGCATACCTGGTCGGATTTGCTGACTGGAACAATGATGGTTCTTTTGAAGACGCCTCACCCAACCAGAAATCTGCTACCGTTATTGTTGCAGCTGGCGCAAGTGGTTATTATGATGTATGGTTCAATGTACCTACTGATCCCAATCCACTACCCGAAAGAGTAGCTACACGTTTCCGTCTAGCAGGTTCAACCAATAATGGCTCAACAGCAGTTAGAACCTCAACAGGGCCGGTACAAGGTGTCACTACCGATATCATTGGAGAAGTGGAAGATTCCTGGGTAACAATCGTGGGTTATGACTGGGGTGATTTACCTGAAGTTCGTTACATTACTGATGCAAAAGGTGGACAAGCTGGGCCAAGCCACAAAATCGTTCCGATTTTAGTAACCACGCCTACCCTTGATACGCTGAGTGCATTGTACATCGGGGCGACTGCTCCTGATCCAGAAATTGAAGGCCAACCCAACGGCCCTGCTTCGGGCGATGATACCAATGGGTTTGACGATGAAGATTTGAGTGCAGCCAATTTCTTGAATCCAGTTACACTCCTTCCATACCCACTGATTGCCAGTGACAATACCATTTTAAGAATTCCAGTCACCAACAACTACAGCAATAAAACTGCTAAAGTCTGGGCATTTATCGACTGGAACGGTGATGGGTTGTTCAATGGCCCAAGTGAAGTAACTTCAGCTAATGTTGCAGCCAATACCTCTGATACCATTGACCTTCCAATCAGTATTCCGAATATTTCAAAATCTGATTCCATTGGGGTACGCATTCGTATCACTACTGCAAATACACTGGATGCTTACGGACAAGCACCCGATGGTGAAGTAGAAGACTTCATGGTAGAAATACGCGGTGCAGAATACGGTGACTTACCAGACCGATCTGCTGGCGTAGGACAAAACGACTACCAAACTCTAAAAGTATACAACGGTGCCCGCCACGGTGTTCCGGTCAAGCCACTGGTTTTCATGGGTCAAGTAATTGATTCCGAAACCGATGGTCAACCCAATGACCAGGCCAATGGCGACGATAAGAGTCTGGTACCCGATGATGAAGATGGCATCATTTTCCTAGGACCGCTGGTTCCTGGGAGAGAGTCTCAATTGTCCTTCTCCGGAACCAACAATTCAGCAGATACAGCTGTATTGCACATTTGGGCAGACTGGAACAGTGATGGTATTCTTGAATACGTTGACTCTGTTAAAGTCAATCCGAATACACCTACGGTACTTAGCCAAATTGTCAATTTTGACGTTCCTGCCAATGCTACATTTGCAGGTGGCAAAGTTTTCTTCCGTTTCCGTTTTACCACAGATACTACATTCAATGCGGCACCAAGCCCCAACGGTTCTGCGGCTGACGGTGAAGTAGAAGATTACTTCCTCCCCATCTTCAAAATGGGCAACCTGGTTTGGGAAGACCGCAACAACAACGGTTTCCAGGATGCTGAAGAAATCAACCTGGGTATTGCAAATGTGCGGGTAGTTCTGCGTTTTGGCGGGGTTGATCCAGTAACCGGTCGTTGTGACTCTGTCAATCAAGTAACTGCTTCCAATCCAAATACAACCGCAGTAAATGGAGGCAGTGATGTAGTTAGAGATACCGTTTTAGAAGTATATACTGATGAAAAAGGACTTTACTGTTTCACCGGTTTGATCGAAGGTGTTTATCAAATCATTGCAGTCGATACCTTTGGTCTGACCCCAACGCGTTTTGATTGGATCAAGAATGTAACCGAAGAAGACCGCGATAGTGATGGAAAACCACTCAAAAACCCTTGGCTATATGAAAGTGGTGACCGCCGTCAATCCAAGAGCCAAATGTTCAAACTTACCATTGATAAGATTGGTACGGATGAAGAAGGTATCCTGGATCAAGGCAATCCACAATTGCTCGATCCAAATGCAGTAGGTACTATCCCTGATGAGCGCGTTGAACAACGCATCGACTTTGGTTACGTCGGTTTGGACCTCGGCGATCTGGCCGAATCCGGCATTGATCCTTCGGTAACCAATTTCGTGACCAGCGAGAATGGCACCAAACCAGAAGGACCCAAGCACATCGTTACCCCAGACTTGAAACTGGGCAACTGCCAGGATGTAGAATGGCAAGGCCAACCTGACGCCGACGCAGGAGCTGACTTCAAGCCAGTTCCGGTTGTACTGGGCGGCGGCGATGATCCGATTGCGGATTTCAGCAACTATCCTACTTTCCCATACGATCCTTCACAAGGACGCCGCTGGCCATTCCACGATACCAGCAAGGTTTGTGGAGACGACGAAGACGGCATCAGGTTCCTGACACCAATGGTGGCAGGTTACAATGCCATGCTTTCCGTGAAATACTCAGCCAAAATTAACTTTAACGGCCCGGATGCTTACCTCCACGCCTGGATGGACTGGGACGGCGACGGCAACTTTGACGATGGTGCCGGCACTATTGACAAAGACGAACACATCATCTTCACACTCCTGGACGGTAAACCAACCGTTTTGGAGGCCAATACGCAAGCAGTCAAGCTGGAAATGAGCTACCTCACTTCTGCCAATGACTCGATCACCCTGACCTTCAAGGTACCTGCTGATGTTAAGTACAACAATGGCAACATCTTGTCACGTTTCCGCATCAGCTTTGATCCTCAATTGGGACCAAACGGAATCCTGGCAGCCAACCTGAATTTCCCTGATCCTCAACCAGGAGCAGAAAGCACCAGCGTACCTGGTGGCATTATCCCTTATGGTGAGGTAGAAGATTACTTCATTTCCCTCTCTAAAGTGGGCAATACGGTATTCGAAGACCGCGATTACGACGGTTACCAGGATTTACTTGAGCCAGGCATCAAAAATGTTCCAATCACTTTACAATTCGCAGGTGCGGACGGCATTTTGAACAATGGTGATCCTTACGAATTTACTTATCGCGATACGACCGATGCCAATGGCCGCTACTATTTCTGCGGTTTGATCGGCAACGTCGATCCTTCTGGTATTCCGAATCCAGTATACCGGATCATTGTTGACGATCCAGCGGGCATGACCTCCACGTTCAACAATACTGATCCATCAGACGATTCTTGCATCGATGACAACAGTAACGGCGACGACCTGTTGATTGACAACCGCATCACTGCCGATACCTTCAGCATCACCAATCCAATGGCCTTGTGCCTGGATGAAAATGCACCGCGCAATGATGTAGGTGGTTTATTGGATGGAAATAACCTGCCCAACCCCACTGCTGCGGATGCCTTGAACAACTTCCCGGACAACCAATACGACGAAACCCGCGACTTTGGATACACCGGATTTGACTACGGTGACCTGCCTGTGGCAACGGTATTGCCCGGTTCAAATTACCTGACCCTGCGCGATTCTATGGATGCCAAATTTAACAATAAATTTGGCGCACGCCATGCCATCCAACCCCGCTTGTACCTCGGTAAAGGCGTAGATGGTGAATTGAATGGCAAACCAGATGCCGACGCAGGCAGCAAAGCGGGTGGTGATGACGACGACGCAGGCAAATTCAAAAAAGGCCAGACTGCAGATGACGAAACAGGTGTTCGCCTGCTTTCTCCACTGCTCCCTGGTGAATACGCTTACATCAAAGTCAATTATACCTCTCAGGATACTTCAGCCGGTGGCTATGTGAACCGCACTGCCTACCTCGATGCCTTTATCGACTGGAACGGCAACGGGGTGATGGATATTCCTGCGGAAAAAGTAGAGTTTACGCATCAGGCAACGAGCGGAACTGTGCCATTCTCTACCAATAATGTGCCATTAATGGGTTCAGCTTCTCGAACCCCAGGCTTGTTGGCAAGTGGTCCAAATGGTGTGGACAGTACAATCCTGGCCTTCAGAGTACCAACGACTGCAGTCTTTGACTCAGGAACAGTATTCATGCGCTTCCGTTTGGGTTGGATCAACTATGCAACGGCCTTCCCAACTGCATTCCCCAATGGTTTGGGTGCAGACAACAACATCTTCCACATGACGGCATCGCCTTATGTGAAGTCTTTTGAGAACAACCTGCCTGCTAATCCAATTTTGGCTCCACCAAACAATTGGACGGATGCTGCGGGCAATACCGGAAGATACCCATACCCACAAGGGGAAGTGGAAGATTACGCCATTCCAGTAGCCAAAATTGGCAACCTGGCCTGGTTCGATCACGATGTATTTGGAGACCAGGATGCCAGTGAAGATGTGGTTGACTCACTGCACCTTGTATTGATCTGGGGGGGGGTAAATGGTGGCACTGGTGCATTTGACACGGTAGGTTACCAAACCAGCTTGTCTTCTTTGGGCAACATTACTGACATCTTGTACAACCGTACCATCGCCCCCCCTTCAGTGGGTACTTATACTCCTGGTGCATTGGTTAAAACAGGTATTTCTCCAGCAGCAGACAGCGGCTTGTATTCCTTCCGCGGTTTGATCCCTGGTATCTACTACGTATTGCCGATTAAGTACTTCGCAACCGACAGTGCTTCCTTCGTCAATGCCTGGCCGAAACACCGGGTGGTTACCCTCCAGGACAATCCAGGAGTAGACGACAACAACGACAGCGATGGTTTGACCAAAGGGGTTGCCGGAACCAGCAAAGGCCCTGGTGCTTTTGTGAAAATCACCGACAGCAACAGCCGTCAACCTGAAGTAGAGGTCAACGACCGTCCGCTCAGCGAAAATGGCAAACGCGATGCCGATGACAACGCCAATCCATTTACCACCGCTTTCTTCCCTGACAATCAGGGCGATAAATCAGTAGACTTCGGTTGGGTCGACGAACCCAATGTGGAAGCCAGTATGGACATCGTTGGGGTAGACTTCCCAACCAGCCAGATCTGCGGCAACTTCAACGTGATCACGCACCTGTGCGTGAAAAACCCACAAGAAGTGCCGCTGGATAGCTTCCAGATGTTCTTCAATCTGCTGAATGCCTATGGCCCAGCTTTGTATACTGCATCTAAGCCAATCGTCACCATTGTTGATAGTGCGTTTATCACTGCATTGCCACACCAGAAAATCAGAAAGTCTTCACTGGTCAACTTCAAAACCGCAGTCAATGCTAAGCCGAAGGACTTGCTGGTGGTAAACCCCAACTACAATGGTACCTCAGATACCAAGTTGTTGTTGCCAACTTCTGAGAATGCCAACTACCTGCTCCGTGGTGATTCAATATTGTGTGTACAAATTGAGTTCGAAATTGATCCAACCAAAGACGCGGCTTATCCATGGATGTTGTCTGCCTCTGTCACTGCACGTGCCATTGGTTTCGATAAATCAAATGGCAACAAGCGGCCATTGACCGACTTCCGTTTCTTCCACCCACGCTTTGGCAAATCCATTGTGGCATTCGACTCTACCGATGAGTTCGATGATCCAATGCCGATGGCTAACTTGGCATATCCTGCTGGTGGTGATGGTATCCTCTTCGAGGGTATGGTGGCTGACCGTGGTTTGAAAGGGGATTATCAACTGCCTTATGTTTCACCAAACGTAACTGGCCGTGATAAATACGCAGATGAGGATGACAAGGCCATCATGAACGACTCTTGCTGGTTCAAGACGAAGTGGAATAGTGGATACAAAGAATTCCAAATTGCCTTGGATGCCAATTGTGAAGCTGTTGTGAACGCAGATTTGCTGGTGCCCAACTTCATCGCAGCTTGTGGTTTTGATAAGTACCCAATGGGGAGCTACTACCGCGTGATCATTCAGGATAAATGGACTGAAGAAACCCTTTGGGCTTCAGTAGATCGGGTACCATTTGATGTGCAGAAGTACCGCGATCGTACCTTGATCTACAAAGTGAGGAGCGTTTCCAACCATTGTAATGTGATCTGGGGACCAATCATCTTTGTGGATAAGATCGCACCGATCGTTACTTGTCCTCCAAATACATCGCGCAAATTGAATGCTACGAATCAGATCACTGGTACATACACCTTTGTCTGTTCTGATGTAGACAGTATCTACAATGTAGCGAAGTCTTGGACCAATGTCAACTATCCTTATTATACTGGTGTAGCAACTGCTACAGACAATTGTGACATACCGAGGTTGATCAATATCAAGGATGAAATTGAGTACCTTGCTGATTGCAATGCTTCAGCTGCCCAAGGCTATATCTACGCACAGATTCGCCGTACTTTCACCTTCCAGGATGTAGCTGGTAACAAGGCAAATTGCAGCCAGTTGATCAACATCTACCGTCCGGTCATCAACCTGCCTTTGTGCAAAATTGAAGTACCGAATGACAAAGCGAAAGGAGACAATTTGATTCTACCTGCTGATTTGGCGGGTAATAAATACAACATCGCTGAAAGTGTGCCTTACTACATCAACGGTGCAGGTAAGAAGGTTTTCATTACTGGAAAAGACTACTGTGGTTTTGCCTTCAACTACACGGATGAAGTTTCCTTCTCTACGGGTCAAGGCCTGTGTGGTAAGAAGATCATCCGTACCTGGTCAATATTTGACTGGTGTTATGGAACCGGAACTGCTTATCCAAACTACTTGATCCAGCCAGCGACCGGCAACGATTGTTACGCTGAGAGTACCTGGAGTGGTGGCCGCTATACCTGGCAACAAACCATCATTGTAGGAGACAGTGAAAGACCAATCATTACTGCACTGGATGTTGATAAGGATGGTAAGGTAGGTGCCTATACAGGTGCTCCTCAAGCCAATCCAAAAACAGCTACTGCATCTTATGATCCAGATGACGTACTGGAATTCTCTACTGGCCCGATGGATTGTACTGGTGGATTTTTATTCAACCGCTCCAGCTTCAATGTAATTGAGCAAAGCGACTGGTGCTACGAAATCCGCGTAGTTGAACGTGTAGCCATCCTTGACCTGGATGAGCGCCCCACAGGTGTATTCGTGCTCAAAACTGATCCAGGTGTGAAAGTAACTGGTGACTGTGAGAAAGGTTACACCGTATCTGGAGTGCCAATCCTTGGCGACTGGTTTGTTGAAGTGCGGGTTTACGATGCCTGTTATCAGGACAGCCTGGTTTGGCTGCCTATCCGTATCGTAGACAAGATTTCGCCAGTTGTGAAGTGCGACGACAAATTGAACATTACCCTCGATAATCAGGGTAACGGCTTTGTTGCAGCCAAAGACCTGGATGAAGGAAGCTGGGACAACTGTAAGTTGATGTGGGTAAAAGTACGTCGTCCGGTAAGCGATGCCTGTGTTGCAACGATGTTGAAATTCCCACGGGTGGTCGACGCCAATAAGAATGGCAAGCTTGATCCTTATGATCCTTCTAAAGGACTGATTGACCTCGACAAAAATGGTAAAGCCGACGATTACGATTACATCGACCTCAACAGCAACGGGACCCCGCAAATCGAAGAATACTTTAGCATTGGTGAATACTTCACGAAAAATCCACCAGCTGCTGGTAATGGATTGGGCATGATTATGACACCATTGATGGATACCATTCCATTCTTCTGCTGTGATGGAAGTGCACTGATGGTTGAACTTTGGGCTCAGGACAAATTTGGCAACCGCAACTTCTGCTGGAATAACATACAGGTAGACGACAAAACGCCAATTCAGTGTCTTGCTCCTTGGGAAGTTAGCATCTATTGCAATGATAAGAACCTCGAGTTTATTGACGATAGAGTAAAATCAGCCAGAGTATTTGGCGATGTCATCATCAACAGTGGTGCAGTTTGTATCCAGGCAGATACTGCATATAGTACAGTGAAACGCCTGAAATGTGGTGCCGGTACCATTGAACGGATTTGGGTATTGACCAAACAAACGGCGAAGGGACCAATCACCACGACTTGCAAACAAATCATCCGGGTACTGCCGGTTCGCGAATACAACATCTGCTTCCCTAAAGACGTAGATCAACGCGATTGCAAAGCACCAGTGATTGATACCGCCTTTACCAAGGAATTGGGTTGCGATATCCTGGCCGTCAATGTGACCGATAAGCGCTACGATGCATCAAATGATGAGTGCTACAAAATCTTCCGTACTTACACCGTCATCGACTGGTGTGCTTACGACGACAACTGTGGCGATCCTACTGTTGAAGGCATTGTATATGTGGTAGACCGCAGTTACAACAACTATGGTCAAACGCCAATCTATGTTTTGGTACGCGATGCCGACCGGAATCAGCGCGAAGAGTTTTACTTGTCTCTCAATGAAACACCAAACGAAGGCAATGTTTCTGATAGCAGAGTAGCCACAGGCAACGACGAAGCGTTCGTGCCTGCTTATTGTGAAAATGCCTTCAGCGGCAATCCATACGGCTTGCCCGTTGGTGAGTTCTACCACGCCTTCCAGTACACCCAGATCATCAAAGTGTACGACGAAGTGAAACCAGTGGTAACGGGTGATCAAGCCAAATTCTGCATCCGCGAAGGTGGAGATTGCCTGGCCGACCTCAAAATGATTGTCAAAGGAACCGACAATTGCACTGACCAGGTCACTTTGGAAACCAACTTGCTCGCCATTGCACCGTTCCAAACCCGTGATGCGGGCAGCATGATCGGGTACAGTACTCCACGTTGGAGTGTCAAGACCCTTGCTGGTGGTCAATTCGAGATCAACGCGAGCAACCTGCCTCAAGGCAAGCACGACTTGATTGTGGTGGTTCGCGACGAATGTGGCAACCTGAGTGAACCAACCCGCATTCCATTCACCGTCGAAGACTGCAAAGGCCCTGCTCCAATCTGTATCAACGGACTCAGCACCAGCCTCATGCCTGACGGCAACGGCAGTGGAATGATCACCGTGTGGGCAACCGACCTGGTGGCTTCCAAAATTTTCGATTGCAATGGCCAAGGCCCTGAAACCAACGGCAATGGTAAATTGGTGACCAAATACTCGATCAACCGCGTAGGTAGTCCAGCAGTGGACAACCAGACCAGCTTGATCTTCAATTGCAAGGACGCAAGCAAGATTGTACAGGTAGAATTGCACGCTTGGGACAATGCCGGTAACCACGACTTCTGCGTAACCTTTATTGAAGTCCAAGACAACCGCAAGATTTGCAACACTGGAGATCCTGTTGTGGCAAGCATCACCGGTTTGATTGCTACGGATGAATCAGAACCTGTAGTTGGGGTATCTGTAGATGTAAGTGGAGCCAGCACCCTGAAGCAAATCACCGCTAATTCAGGTGCATATGCCTTCACCAACTTGACCAAAGGTGCAGACTTCTCTTTGAGTGCTCAGTTGGACAAAGACCACATCAACGGGGTTTCTACCTTCGATTTGGTTCTTATCCAAAAGCACATCCTCGGTACCAAGCTGATTGACAATCCTTACCGCCTAATTGCAGCTGACGTCAACAATTCCAAATCAGTCAGTACATTGGACATGATCCAGATTCGGAAGTTGATTCTGCAAGTGGATGATAAATTCAAGAGTGTACCAAGCTGGAAGTTTGTCGATGCAGCCTACCGCTTCCCGGATGCTTCCAATCCTTTTGGAGCGGAATATCCTGAGGTCATCAACGTCAACAACTTGACTGGCAACGTCAAGGCAGACTTTGTGGCCATCAAAATGGGGGATGTCAACGGAAACGCAGCAACTGCCAATGGAAAAGCTGCAACTGAAATTCGTACCAACCGCCAGTTGTTGTTGGTTGCCGAAGAACAAGCCATGAAAGTGGAGGGCAGCTACGAAGTAGCCATTCGCGCCAAGGACTTGCAAAACATCCAGGGATACCAGTTTACGCTCACTTATGCGCAAAACCTGGTAGAATTGGAAGGCATCGAATACGGTGTAACTAAGGCCGACAACTTTGGAATTTTCAAAGACAAAGGTGCAATCACCACCAGCTGGAACCAGAACTCAGGTGTGGGTGCAGCGGGCAACGAGGTGTTGTTTACCTTGAAATTGAAGGCCAAAGCCAACACCAAGCTGAGCGAAGTACTCAACATCAGCAGCCGCCTGACCCCTGCTGAAGCCTATGACAAGGAGAATGAGACCATTGGTGTGAAACTGTCTTTTGGCGAAATTGCCATTCAAGACTTCGCAGTACTGCGTCAGAACACCCCCAACCCGTTCAGCGATGAAACCTCAGTCGGTTTCTATCTGCCCAAAGCGGCCAAGGGTATCCTGACCATCCGCGACACCAAAGGAAGTTTGATCTACCGCGTCGACGGAACCTACAGCAAAGGCGAAAACAAAATTGTACTGAAGCAAGCAGAATTGAGAGCAAGTGGAGTCTTGTACTACACCCTCGAAACTGCCGACTTTATCGATACCAAAAAGATGATTCTGTTGAACCGTTAATCACGGATGCGCTTTTTTACTTTTGCTGCTATTGAGGTATTTCACCTCGATAGCAGCAAAGTAAGAAAGTAGCCCTCCACCAATCCTTTCAATTATGAAATTGTACAAGTTATTCCTGGTTGGAGCCGTTGTTTGCTTTACCGTTTTGGGGGGTGCCCAATCTCTAACACCTGAGGTGCTCAGCACAGCAGGGGGTAGCGCTCAGGTTGGCACAATCCGCATATCCTGGACACTGGGAGAAACGGCCATATCGCGTTGGACGACCCATTCTGGTGGTTCAGTTACCGAAGGCTTCCATCAACCTATCTTGGTTTTGACCACAGAAGGAACACCAACGATTGCTTTGGTAAGGATCGCTCCAAACCCAGTTCAATCCACACTTCAATTGATGGTGGACAACAAAGAAGCAAAAGAATTAACGGCTACCTTGATTGATGTTCAGGGTAGAATCCTGTTAAAATTGAACCATTTGACCATTGGAAATACCGAAGTAAGTCTGGAAAAATACCCAACTGGATCTTATTTTTTATCGATTCAGTATGCCAACGAATTACCCTTGCAAACGTTCAAGGTAGTTAAAACGCAATAATGAAGGTTCTGTTAAGAAACCGCATAACAGCTTCAAATCGTTCATTATCAATCGTAGCTAAAATGAAAAAAAATCTACTTGTCCTTTTGCTTTTCTTGGCGTTGGGCGTTGTTTTCCTCTCTGCTCAACCAAACCTGCAGGGAATCAATTACCAGGGCGTGGCTCGTGACGGTTCTGGCAACTTGATGCCTAATGCAAAGCTGGCTTTCAAAATGTCCATGGTTTCAATAAACGGCAACGGTACCGATCAAATTCATTACTCCGAAACGCACCAAGTTACTTCAGATAACCTGGGCTTGTTCCACTTCATCATTGGATCAGGAAAGGAGATAAGTGGCTCATTAAACGATGTCCCCTGGGCTGAGCAATCGATTTTTTTGCAAACTGAAGTTGCAACAGACGCGACACAAAAATTTGCACTCCTGAATAAAACAGAACTACTGGCTGTTCCTTACGCTTATTACGTGGCTACTGCTGAACGTTTGGTTACAGATGAAGAAATCGATTTGCCAACTGAAAAAAATCAGTCGATTAATTGGACTACTGGGGGAAATACGACTACTGCCCCACCGACACATTTTATTGGTACCCAAGATAAAAAACCTTTGATTTTTAAAACCAACAACATCAAAGGAATGGAGCTGGATACTTCGGGGCGTTTGCTCATCTTCAACCGAACGCCAGCTGGACCCGATAGTTCTAAAGTGTATTATCCAGTAGTTATTGAAGGCAGTCAAAACTCCCAAGGCATCTGGATAGAAATTAATGGCCCAGTATCAAAAGCCAACAATTTTTTGACTTTCGAAGACGACATTAAGGTTCAAGGGCGTGTGGAAGGCCAAACCATTTCAGAACTGGAAGAATCCTTCACCTATAAATATACAACCGCCGTTTTTGTGTTGAATGGCGTAGCTACAGCCGCCAATATTGCAGCACTAATCCTAGAAATAATCGATGGAGGGATTGGCTTTTGGAAAGGAGCTAAGCTTCCAGTAGCCATTGGGAAGGTTATTGACAACACCGCTAAAGCTGCATCTTTGTTGACCGCTTCAATTACTTGGGATCAGCGAATTCGGAAAAACATTGGTGTTGTATACAGCTCCTCAAATGGAGATTATGCTGAATGGCTCAAACGCAAACCAACCGAAAGAGACTTCAACTTTGGAGAAATTGTAGGCGTTGACGGTGGTCTTATTTCACTCAACACCAAAGGGATCAAGCAGTTAATGGTTGTTTCTCAGAATCCGATTGTTTTGGGAAACATGCCTCCTGATGCCGAAAAAGATCAATTTGAAAAAGTTGCTTTTTTGGGTCAAGTAGTAGTGAAAGTGTCAGGCAAAGTAAACATTGGAGACTATATATTGCCATCTGGAAACAACGACGGTTGCGGGGTAGCAGTTGAACCCAGTAAAATGAAGGTTGGAGATTACGACAGAATTGTTGGCGTAGCTTGGGAAGCAGCCGAAGATCAAATCTTGAATTTCGTTAACGTAGCTGTTGGCGTCAATAACAATGATCTGGCGACCAAGGTAGACGAATTGAATCAAAGAGTAGACAACATGTTGGCTTACCTCGATGGCAAAACAAGCCTTCCGCTTGATGCCGTTCAACGTACCCTGGTCGGTGATCCTGAAAAACCTTCAACTACCTTTGGCAAATTGCTCACCGATGAGGAATTCGATCATTTTGTGGATCAAAATCAGATTGTCATTCAGCAAATCTTCTCGTCTTCTAAATCAACGATGATCAAACAAGGCTACGATGCTGAAACCATGCAGCAATTCGATCGGGTTTTCGCTGATCCAGTCAAGATGATGAAAACAATTCGGAGAGACCCAAATTACTTAACCTATTGGCATTCAATTGATCAAAAAATCCAATTAAAAAAATAAATGAGTTTTGATGGTAGTTCTGGGATGATTGTCTCTCATTCCTGGAAATCCAGAATCGCTCATCCAAAATATCAAAGCGCATGAACAAAGTTATATTCCTCTGGTGCTTGGTTTTATGTTCTTTTTCGTTCGCTGCTGTTGCTCAATCCACCGCCTGGCATGCGCTGAATTACCAAGCAGTTGCTGTCGACGAACAAGGCAAGCTCATCAATGGCCGCACAGTCTGGTTAAAAGTTTATTTATCAGCAAAAGACAATGGCGCAAAGCCATATTACGTAGAAAGCCATAAAGTGAATACTGACGCCAGTGGAAGCTTCAGTATCGTTATTGGTCGGGGAAGTACCACCGATGGCCAATGGCAAGAAATTCCATGGGCAACTACTCCCGTGTGGATGAAAGTAGAAATGTCAACAGCCGAAAATCAGCCATTCAACCTGGTAAGTGACAAAAAACTACTTGCTGTACCTTTTGCTTACCATTCTTTAACTGCAAACCGTCTGATTGAAACAACCTCAAGTGCCGAGCTGGAAAAAGCGCAGTCCATTTTTTGGAATACCGGAGGAAATATGGGAACCAATCCTCTAGTCCATTTTATCGGAACCGGAGACAATAAAGATTTGTCTTTTCGCGCCAACAACCTTACCCACATGACCCTGACTACCCAGGGTAAATTGCTATTGTTCCCCATTATACCTCCAGGGGGTACTGGCGCGGATAAGGATAAAACTTTTTATCCAATGGTTGTGGAAGGAACCAAGAATACCCAGGGAATGTGGATTAAAATCAATGGATCTCGTACAACGGCAAATAATTTCATGACCTTTGTGGACAACCATGGCATTCAAGGTAGAATTGAAGGCCAAACAGAATCTGAATTAAAAAACTCTGAAATATTCATCACCCAAACTGCACTTTTTGCGCTCAATGAAGTCTCGGCTATTATCGAGATACCACTTTTGCTCACTGATGCAACAGCCAAGATTATTGCTATCCCTCCATGGTCGGCGGTAGCAGGTGCATCGGCAATTGCCAAAGCCGTTGCTATTGGCGTGAAAATTGTTTCACTAGCTACTGCATATGGGGCATGGGCTGACCAAATCATCAGTAAAGTAGGCGTAACTTACAGTTCGGGAAAAGGAGACTATGCCGAATGGCTCAAACGCGAGGCTGAAATCAGAGATTTACAATTTGGGGAAGTAGTTGGAGTAAAGAGTGGTTTGATCTCTTTAGATACCAAACATGCCGATCATTTGATGGTGATTTCAAATGCGCCAATCGCGGTGGGCAATACCCCAGATCCTGGTGAGGAAAATCAATTCGAAAAGGTAGCCTTCATGGGTCAAGTCCCTGTAAGAGTTGCTGGGCCAGTTGCCCTCAACGATTACATTCTTCCTTCTGGTAACAATGACGGGCTGGCTATCGCAGTTCATCCCAAAGACATGAAGACCTTAGATTATGGCAGAATTTTGGGTGTAGCCTGGGAAGCAGCACCTGACTTTCCGCTCAATATTGTAAATGTGGCTGTTGGTATCAACAGCAATGATTTGGCTCCGCGCGTAGAGGCCCTCTCTCAAAAGATTGAACAAATTGAGACCTTCATGACCAGGAAAGCACTTTTAGGAGAAAACAGCGCCAATCTTACTTTGAATAACAGCTCTTTCAAAACATTCGAAACCAATTATTCGAAAATGATGAGTGATGCTGAATTTGATCAATATTTGGATGCGCATTCCGCTGATCTCCTGAGGATTTACGATCAGACAAAAGTACAACTGGAAAAACAAAACATTGATTACAATGCAAACCCCTACCTGAAAGAATTGCTGAATGATCCCATAAAGTTTACAAAAAAATTGCGGCGCAATTCAGCTTACAATACCCAGTGGGGTATGATTGACCAAAAAATTCAGTTGAAAAAATAACTGTTTCGCGATTTGGGTAAGGAATGGGGCAACTACTGCTGTTGCCTACATCAATCTACTCAATATCACAACAGCAAAACAAAAAAAAATGAAAAGCTGTATCTTGTGGTTTTCGACTGCTTTTTCTTTATTGTTGTGCCTAACATTAGCTGGGCAGTCAGAAAAGACCTTCGCGCCTGGTTTCAGTTATCAAGCAATGCTTCGTGATGCAAACAATCAGGCTCAGGGAAACAAAAGCATTAAACTAAGGGTGAGTATAACAGGTAGTGACAGTTCGGGGGTAAGCTACTACTCTGAGTTGCACAACATCCAAACTGATCAAAATGGAATGTTTGAATTGGTGGTAGGCAAGGGCGATGAAAGCAATGGAGTCATTCTTGACCTCCCTTGGGCCAAAGAACAATTGTGGCTACAAATTGAAATGGCTCAGGAAAACCCTTCTAATTATGGCCTCGTAAGTAAAGCTCCGTTGATGGCAGTACCTTATGCCCTTCACGCTGCAAATACCTCTGCATTGTATGACCCTACTGTGCTTGTTGATGAAGCCATTGAAAAAAGTGGTTTTCAATCCATTTTCTGGACTACTTCCGGAAATCTCGGTACCAATCCGGCAGTACATTTTATCGGAACACGCGACAACAAAGACGTTGTTTTCAAAACCCAAGGCAAAAGTTTCATGACCCTCACCACATTAGGTAAACTATCACTATTGCCAGATGTGCCTGCTGGTGTAGATACAGACAAATCATTTTATCCAGTTGTGGTAGAAGGAACAGATAACATCCAAGGGGTTTGGGTGAGAATCAAAGGATCTGGTTCAAGTGCCAATAATTTTGTGACTTTCGCATCGGACGGGAAAATTCAAGGAAGAATTGAGGGTGAGACTTTAGCTGAACTAGAAAAAAGTGATGCCTACATCACTCAAGTTGCAGTTACAACCCTAAACGGGGTTGCCTTAGCCGGAAAAATCATTGCATTGGGTGGCAAAATTGCTGCGGATGGCATTACAGCATCGCTCGCAGCATTGACTTGTGGACTTACCCTGGGTACCGTTGCTTGTAGTGATATCGCTTCAAATATAGTTGCGGCAGTTGCCAACGGATTTAGATTGGCAGCTACCATCGCTGAATTGGCGTCATATTTAGCTGCAACAGGTACTTCATTTGACCGCATTCGGTCAAAAGTTGGGGTAGCTTACAAAAGTGGATTTGATAAAGGCGATTACGCAGAATGGATGTTGAGGAATCCAGGAGAAAATGATATGGTATATGGTGAAATCGTCGGAGTAAATGGTGGTGTAGTTTCTAGAAATACCAGTGCAGCTAGCCAATTCATGGTTGTTTCTCAAAACCCTTCTTTTTTGGGTAAAGTTCCCGCTGAAGGCACTGAAGAAAAATATGAGAAAATCGCCTTTATGGGCCAAGTTTCGGTACGGATAGTTGGGAAGGTGAATGCTGGAGATTACATTCTCCCTTCTGGCAACAACGATGGCTTAGGCATCGCGGTTGCTCCAAATGATTTACCAATTTATGACTATTCAAAAATTGTAGGTAAAGCCTGGGAAACGATTGACAATGATTTGCCTTTCAATTTTGTAAACGTTGGCGTTGGCATCAGAACCAATCAACTCGCAGGCAAGGTAGATGAGATTGAAAAAAAATTGGATGAAGTTGTAAAAAAATTGGGCGGTGCTGAAGCGATTGGCATTCAGAACCCCCAAATGGACAATTTTACTTTGAACAGCAGTCCATCCTTGGCATTGTCTCCAACACCTTCATCTTCGTTGTTCAACCAGCCGATCCAAAAAATGAGCAATGCTGAATATGGTAAATTGATGGATTCAAACAGTAAAATGATCAAAAACTTGTTTGCTGATATTGAGGTAAAACTTAAATCCGAAGGACACGATTTATCGCATCCAGCAATCGTTCGATTGTTTAAAGATCCGATCAATACCTTAAAAAAGATCAACGACAATCCGAAGGAATTTATCGAATGGGCAATGGCTGCTCGTTAATTTGTCATCAATTATTGCCTTCCTCAAAATCCCGAATTTTGCCATCTCGTCAAAATTCGGGATTTTTTATTCCCAATTGACCATTTCAACAGCAAACCTTATTCCAATTATTTCATTAGACTCCATATTAAATTTCGCATTTTATATTTTCTCCAAATCAAACTATACTTTCAGTATCAACTGAAAATACAAACCATTGATTATCAGTCATCATTGCCTATTATTTAGACTCCGTACAAATAAAATCATTCCAAACCTTTACTTTCCATTCCTGTTAATAATTTCAAAATGCTTTGATACATTTGTTCTCGAAATTCCCAATGACCAAGTATTGATAAGCATGCCGCACGTTTTGTGCCAATTGAAGCAATCGGGAATACCCAAACATGTACAGATTATGGAGAATAAGCTTGATTATCTAGCAATTTTGATCCAGTTGGTTGTAGCACTCGGATTCGTAGTGACGACCATGATCGTCACCCACCTCCTTGGTCCCAAAAGAAAAACGGCTCAAAAAGCTGAAGTATTTGAATGTGGCATCGAATCGGTTGGTAATGCCCGCCTGCCTTTTTCCATCAAATATTTTTTGACTGCGATTCTCTTCGTGCTTTTTGACGTAGAAGTCATTTTCTTCTACCCATGGGCCGTCAATTTTAAGGAACTAGGTGGCGAAGGTTACCTGAAGATGCTGCTTTTCATTGCCCCCCTCTTTTTGGGATACATTTACATCCTGAAAAAAGGCGCTTTGAATTGGGAAAAAGGTCAATTGTAATCCGAAAACTAAAAGAGTTGTGTTTGATTCATCACGCATAACTCATCACTCATAATTCAACAATAATGGCTGTTAAACTGGTTGAAGGTCCCGAAGGTCACACCGGACAAGGTTTTTTTGCCACTTCTTTTGATAAAGCCATTGGCTTGGCACGTGCCAACTCCATTTGGCCACTCCCTTTTGCTACTTCTTGCTGCGGAATTGAATTCATGGCAACCATGGGGGCGCATTACGATTTGGCACGTTTTGGCTCTGAGCGTTTGAGTTTTTCTCCGCGCCAGGCTGACTTGCTGATGGTCATGGGAACCATTGCCAAGAAGATGGGTCCGGTAGTAAAACAGGTTTACCTCCAAATGGCTGAACCCCGTTGGGTCATTGCCGTTGGGGCTTGCGCTTCTTCAGGTGGTATTTTTGATACGTACAGCGTTTTGCAGGGCATCGACAAGGTGGTTCCGGTAGATGTATACGTGCCTGGCTGCCCTCCTACCCCGGAAGCCATCATTGACGGGGTAATGAAGATCCAGGAACTGATCAAAAACGAATCGCTGCGCCGCCGCAACAGTGATGAGTATGGACAACTGCTGGCCCCTTACGGAATTGAATAATTGTAGTATATCATGACTGCTACCGATATTAACCACGAGTACATCGTGGAAAAACTCTCCACACAATTTCCCGGAAAGGTTCTGACTCAGGAAGAACCCTTTGGTTTGTTGTCCCTCAATGTCCCGCGCGAAGATGTCATCGACATCATCAAGTGGCTCAAGGAAGATGCCGAGCTTCAGTTCATTTTTATGACTGATCTCTGCGGGGTGCATTTTCCAGAACATACTGGCCAGGAACTCGGGGTAGTGTACCATTTGCACAGCTTCGTTCACAACATCCGCCTGCGCTTGCGTACGTTCTTTCCTGAAAACGATCCGGTGGTTCCAAGTGCCACTGCTGTGTTTCGCGCAGCAAATTGGATGGAAAGAGAAACCTTTGATTTTTATGGCATTCGGTTTACCGGACATCCTGATTTGCGCCGGATTCTGAATGTAGACGATATGACTTATCACCCCTTGTTGAAGCAATACCCACTCGAAGATGGTACCCGCACCGATAAGGAAGACAAATTCTTTGGCCGATGATTGAACAATTGCAAACCACTCCACCCGGAACCCTAGAGGAAAAGCAATACAACACCCTCAATCTTGGGCCCACCCACCCCGCCACGCACGGTATTTTTCAAAACGTGCTGCAAATGGACGGTGAATACATTGTATCAGCTGAAGCTACGGTAGGCTACATCCACCGTGCCTTTGAAAAGCTCGCTGAGCACCGGCCTTACTATCAGGTAACCCCCATCACCGACCGCCTCAACTACTGCTCCTCCCCGATCAACAACATTGGTTGGCACTTGACAGTAGAAAAGCTCCTTGGCGTACAAACGCCCAAGCGCGTAGATTACATGCGCGTGGTCATTATGGAATTGGCCCGCATCACCGACCACCTGATTTGCAATAGTGTAATTGGTGTGGATACGGGTGCATTGACGGGTTTTGTGTACGTGTTCCAACAACGCGAACATGTTTACGAAATATACGAGCAAATTTGTGGCTCTCGCCTCACCACCAATATCGGCCGCATCGGCGGTTTCGAACGCGATTTTGACGACAATGTGATGCGCCGCATCCGCAAGTTTTTGGACGAATTCCCCAAAGTGTGGAAAGAGTTTGAAGGCCTGCTTGCCCGCAACCGCATTTTCATGGATCGCACCATTGGCGTAGGCGGCATCGATGCCATGGAGGCTTTGGACTATGGTTTTACCGGGCCAAACTTACGTGCCGCTGGCATCGATTACGATGTTCGGGTGATGAATCCTTACTGTTCTTACCAGGATTTCGATTTCATCATCCCGATTGGTCAATCCGGCGATGTATATGACCGTTTTTGTGTACGCAACGAAGAAATCTGGCAAAGCTTGAGCATTCTTGAGCAAGCGTATGCCAAGTTATTGCAAATGCCTAAAGGGGAATATTTTGCGGATGTACCCGAGTTTTACCTCCCTCCCAAGCAGGATGTGTACACCAAAATGGAAGCACTCATCTGGCACTTCAAAATTGTAATGGGCGAAGTAGAAATCCCCAAAGGAGAAGTATACCACGCAGTGGAAGGCGGAAACGGTGAATTGGGTTTCTACCTGATCAGCGATGGTGGCCGTCAGCCGTATCGCTTGCACTTCCGCCGTCCTTGTTTTATTTATTACCAGGCATATCCTGAAATGATCAAAGGTTCAATGCTATCCGACGCCATCCTGACGATGAGCAGCATGAACGTGATCGCTGGAGAATTGGATGCCTAAAAACAGTTGATTAATGATCGATACACAAACCATAGCTTTTTCACCCGAACGTCTTGCCGAAGTGCAAACGTTGATCAAGCGTTACCCTGAGGGAAAGCAAAAATCAGCTATTTTGCCCATTCTGCACCTGGCTCAAAAAGATTTTGGCTGGATCAGTGTAGAGGTGATGGACTATGTTGCAGGACTGCTCGATATTCAGCACATCGAGGTGTATGAAGTGGCTTCATTTTACACCATGTTCCACCTCAACCCCGTAGGCAAAAGTGTATTGGAAGTGTGCCGCACTGGCCCTTGTATGCTGGTAGGCTCAGACAACATCGTCAAATACCTCGAAAACAAATTGAACATCAAAGATGGCGAAACGACTCCCGACGGGTTGTTCACCATCAAAACGGTGGAATGTTTGGGGGCTTGTGGCTATGCGCCAATGATGCAAGTGGGTGAAAAATACCACGAGTTTTTGACAGAAGAACGGATCGATCAATTATTGGAAGAGTTTACCAAAAATGCCACACAGCCATGAGTAGGTTGAAAATATTAACGGAGCACATCAATAAACCGGAGATCACTGGCATCGAAGGCTACATCCAGAACGGCGGATACCGGGCACTTGAAAAAGCGCTCAAGAAAATGCAGCCAGATGAGGTTACCGAAGAGGTAAAAAAATCTGGACTTCGTGGTCGGGGTGGCGCAGGTTTCCCAACCGGGATGAAATGGAGTTTCATCTTCAAAGGCAACGACAAGCCCCGTTACCTCCTTTGCAACGCCGATGAATCCGAACCTGGGACATTCAAAGACCGCTTGTTGATGGAGAAAATCCCTCACTTACTGATCGAAGGGATGATCGTTTCCAGTTTTGCATTGGGTGTAAACACTGCGTATATCTACATCCGTGGCGAGTACATGTACATCATGCACATCCTGCAAAAGGCCATTGATGAAGCATACGCCAAGGGTTATCTGGGAGAAAACATCCTGGGAACTACTTACAAACTCGACATGCATGTACACCCAGGTGGTGGCGCCTATATATGTGGAGAAGAAACCGCGTTGATCGAATCATTGGAAGGCAAGCGGGGCAACCCACGCATCAAGCCTCCATTTCCCGCAGTTGAGGGGCTATGGGGTTGCCCAACCATTGTAAACAACGTTGAGACCATCTGCAAAGTACCTTTCATCGTGAACGAAGGCGGTGAAACCTATTCCAAAATTGGCGTTGGCGCCAGTACAGGTACCAAACTGATTTCTGCCTGCGGCAACATCAACAAGCCGGGTGTTTATGAAATCGAGTTGGGTATCCCGGTAGAAGAATTCATTTACTCTGACGAATACTGTGGTGGAATCAAAGGCGGCAAGCAACTCAAGGCATTGGTGCCGGGAGGTTCTTCCGTTCCAATTTTGCCCAACCGCTTGATTACCACCACTGCCAACGGCACACCCCGCTTGATGAGCTACGAATCGCTCTCCGATGGAGGTTTTGCTACGGGCAGTATGTTGGGTTCAGGTGGCTTTATCGTTTTTGACGAAGACCAGTGCATCGTGCGCAATACCTGGAATTTCTCCCGCTTTTACCACCACGAATCTTGTGGCCAATGTAGCCCTTGTCGCGAAGGTACAGGCTGGATGGAGAAAATCCTGCACCGCATGGAATACGGCCACGGGCGTATGGAAGACATCGACTTGCTCTGGGACGTACAAAGAAAAATCGAAGGGAACACCATTTGCCCATTCGGAGACGCTTCTGCCTGGCCAGTTGCTGCGGCAATCCGCCATTTCCGCGATGAGTTTGAATGGCACGTGCTTGAACCAGCTGAAGCTACTCGCCGCAACTACGGCATGGGCAAGTCAGCCGAACCCCTCGCACAACCCGCATAGCATCACCAACCCATGACTTCAGTCGTGGGAGGCCACACAAAAACAAACCCACGAATTCATTCGTGGTAGCGAAAAGCCACCCCATGACTTCAGTCGTGGGAGGCCACACAAAACAAACCCACGAATTTATTCGTGGCAGAAAAAAGCAAAACAAATGCCAAACGTAACCATAGACAACATAACCATCGAAGTACCTGCCGGTACCACCATTCTGAATGCAGCCAGAATGATTGGAGAAAACGTACCTCCGGCCATGTGCTACTATTCCAAATTGAAGGGTAGCGGCGGAAAATGCCGGGTATGTTTGGTAAAAGTGACCAAATCATCCGAGCAAAACCCACGAGGCATGCCCAAGTTGATTGCTTCTTGCTGCACACAAATTGCAGATGGGATGGTAGTCGAAAACGTTACCTCTCCCGAGGTAATCGAAGCCCGCAAGGGAATCGTTGAATTGCTGCTGATCAATCACCCGCTGGATTGCCCCATTTGCGATCAAGCTGGAGAATGCCATTTGCAGGATCTTTCTTATGAGCATGGTGCTGCAACAACGCGTTACGAATTCGGTCGCCGAACTTTCAACAAAATTGACATTGGCCCGTACATCCAATTGCACATGACCCGTTGCATCCTGTGCTACCGTTGTGTATACGTTGCCGACCAACTGACCGACGAGCGACGCCACGGGATAATCAACCGCGGTGATGCTGCCGAGATCAGCACTTACATCCAAAACATCATCGACAACGATTTTTCTGGCAACGTCATCGATGTGTGTCCAGTTGGAGCGTTGACGGATAGAACCTTCCGTTTCAAGAGCCGCGTATGGTTTACCAAGCCTTACAATGCACACCGCAACTGTGAGCACGAAAAATGCAGCGGCAAAGTGGCCTTGTGGTTTCAAGGCGATGAAGTGCTGCGCGTAACTGGGCGCAAAGACAAATACGGCGAAGTAGATGAGTTCATCTGCAATACTTGTCGTTTTGAAAAGAAAGAAAAAATGGATTGGGTGATTGAAGGACCACGTCGAATCGATACGCATTCGGTGATTGCTCAAAATCACTTGCCTTACGAACTGGATGTTGTTCATCCTCAAATTGGACAAGCGCAATGATACTGATATCTGTACTTACATTTAAAGCGGGCCTGGCAATGATCATGTTTTTGATCACTTTGGGCATTGCTGCATACAGCACCTATTTTGAGCGCAAAGTAGCGGCTTTTATGCAAGACCGGATTGGCCCCAACCGCGCAGGGCCATTGGGCTTGTTGCAACCCATTGCCGATGGGGTTAAAATGATTTTCAAGGAAGAACACCGCCCAGAGGGTTCCAACCGTATCCTTTTTATCCTGGGCCCAAGTATTGCCATGCTCACCGCCTTGATGACCAGCGCAGTCATTCCCTGGGGCAAAAGCATTACCATCGGTGGCACGGAATATCCTTTGCAGGTAGCCGACATCAATGTGGGTATTCTTTACGTTTTCGGGGTTGTTTCTTTGGGTGTTTATGGCATTTTGATCGGGGGATGGTCCTCCAATAATAAGTACTCTTTGTTGGGTGCTGTGCGGGCATCTTCACAAATGATCAGCTACGAATTGGCGATGGGCTTGTCCATCATTCCCATCATTTTGGGCAGCAGTTCCTTGCAACTCAGTGACATCGTAACTTCTCAATACGAGGTTTGGAACGTGTTCAAGTACCCGATAGGATTCCTGATCTTTTTGATTTGTGCTTTCGCCGAAACCAACCGCACGCCTTTTGACTTACCAGAATGCGAAACGGAATTGGTGGGTGGATACCATACCGAATACACCAGTATGAAGCTGGGTTTCTTTCTGTTTTCGGAATATGTCAACATGTTTGTGTCATCAGCAGTGATTGCTACCTTATTTTTTGGTGGGTATCATTTCCCGTTCATGAGTTTGTTGCCAGCAGGATTGGCAGCCATCATCGGAGTAGCGGTAATGTTTGGCAAAGTCATTTTCTTTATTTTCTTTTTCATGTGGATTCGGTGGACGATCCCACGGTTCCGCTACGACCAACTCATGCATCTAGGTTGGCAAGTGCTGATGCCCTTAGCGATCCTATTGATTGTAGTTTATGGTGCTATTTTTAGTTTCATCTAAGAAAAACGAGTAAACATGCAATTGACCAATCGCTCCAAACAAGTTTCCAATAAAGAAATGACCTTCAGCGAACGCATGTATTTGCCTGCGATTGCTGGCGGCCTGCGGGTTACCTTTTCCCACATGTTCAAAAAAGGTGCTACGGTGCAATACCCTGAGCAAGTTCGCGAACACAGTGCTGTTTTTCGTGGACAGCACGTCCTCAAGCGCGATGCTGAAGGACGTGAGAATTGCACAGCCTGTGGCCTTTGTGCAGTAGCTTGCCCAGCTGAAGCGATCACCATCGTGGCAGGCGAGCGCCAAAAAGGAGAAGAACACCTGTATCGGGAAGAAAAATATGCGGTGCAGTACGACATCAACATGTTGCGCTGTATCTTTTGTGGCTTGTGCGAAGAAGCTTGTCCCAAAGATGCAATTTACCTTACCGATCGGATTGTACCTTCCAACTACGAACGGGAAGACTTCATTTTCCGCAAGGAAGACCTCGTTGAAACTGTTGCATTGGAAGGCCGCATCGACATTACCAAACGCCAGAAGGATAAATAAGCCATGGATCAAGTTCTTTTTTACGCTCTCGCAGCTATCGCCATCATCAGTGCCGTTATCACCATCGTTGCGCGCAACGCAATGTACAGTGTATTGTCTCTGGTGGTCACCTTTTTTACCCTTGCTGGCCTATACTTGCTGCTAAATGCAGAATTCGTAGCGGTGGTACACATCATCGTATATGCAGGGGCGATCATGGTACTTTTCCTTTTTGTGGTCATGATGCTCAATTTGAATACCACCAATAGCATAGTCACCAATACCACTACAAATAAGGTAATGGCTGGATTGGCTGGTTTGGCCATGGCCGGTATTCTGGGTTATGCTTCCTGGACCACGGTGCTTCCGGCAGCAAGCAATACGGCTGCAACGGACATTGGCTCCGTAAAAGTGTTGGGCAAAATGCTCTTCAACGAATACCTGTTGCCATTTGAGTTGACTTCAGTATTGCTGATCGCTACGATGGTAGGGGTAATTGTACTGACCAAAAAAGAAGAATAGTTATGGAAAACATCTTCAACGTTGTCCCTTTGGAGCATTTTGTGCTGCTCAGTTTGGCGCTGTTTTGTATTGGAATGGTTGGGGTGCTTTTGCGCCGCAACATGATTGTCGTTTTTATGTCCATTGAATTGATGCTCAATGCAGTAAACCTGCTGGCTGTGGCTTTCTCCGCACATCGTGGCGATTCCAGCGGACAGGTTTTTGTGTTTTTCGTCATGGTGGTTGCTGCCGCTGAAGTAGCTTTAGGCTTGGCGATTCTGGTCATGATCTATCGCAATGTGAAATCGGTAGACATCAATGCTTTGAAGCAGTTAAAATGGTAAAAAAGTTGAGTTTTGATGCTGCCCGCCTCGGCGGTCGTACCTTCAAAATTTCGACTTACACAAGATATGTTTATGGAAAAACTAATTTGGCTCATTCCCATTCTTCCTCTCCTGGGCTTCTTCATCCTTGGGCTTGGCGCAAGCAAGTTGTCCAAAGGATTGGCAGGTATAGTAGGTTGTGCTACGATTCTGATTGCCTTTGCCTTGTCCCTCGGACTGGCGGGTTCGGTTTTTGCCAGTGGAAAACTGGAGCAAACCCTTTTCAACTGGGTATCCAGTGGTGCCTGGACAGTAGATTTTGGATTTCTGGTAGATCCACTGTCATTGATTATGATGCTGGTCATTACCGGTGTTGGTGCACTGATTCACATCTATTCTACTGGCTATATGCACGACGATGAGCGGCACAATTACTTTTTTGCCTACCTCAACCTCTTCGTGTTTTTCATGCTTTTGTTGGTAATGAGCAACAACTACCTCCTGCTGTTCGCTGGATGGGAAGGTGTAGGGCTTTGCTCTTACTTGCTGATCGGCTTCTGGTTTAAGGTAGACGAATACAATGAAGCTGCCAAAAAAGCTTTTGTGATGAACCGGATCGGTGATCTTGGTTTTTTGCTGGGCTTGTTTTTGATTTTGGTCAACTTCGGCACGCTGAACTACGATGGCGTATTTGATAGCACCGTACTCAGTCAAATTTCGGTTGGTACCCTGACGGTCATTACCTTATTGTTCATAGTTGGTGCCGCGGGCAAAAGTGCACAGATTCCTTTGTACACCTGGTTGCCGGATGCGATGGCGGGTCCAACACCTGTTTCTGCCTTGATCCACGCGGCTACAATGGTAACGGCTGGTATCTACTTGACGATCCGCAGCCACGCCTTGTTTGATTTGGCGCCCATCAGTATGGAAGTGCTGACTTATTTGGGCTTGGCCACTTCGATTTTTGCAGCAACCATTGGCCTGAAACAAAATGACATCAAGAAGGTACTCGCCTACTCTACTGTATCGCAGTTGGGTTTGATGTTTTTCGCCTTGGGCATGGGGGCTTATGTAGCCGCATTTTTCCACCTGGTGACACACGCTTTTTTCAAGGCATTGTTGTTTCTTGGTGCGGGTAGCGTCATCCATGGATTGGGTGGCGAGCAGGACATTCGCAAAATGGGGGCATTGCGCAAAGTATTGCCCATCACTTATATCGTATTCTTGATTGGTACTTTGGCCATTGCGGGGATTCCGCCTTTTGCTGGCTTTGTATCCAAAGATCAGATTCTGTTGGCCGCTTATGAAAAAAGCCCCCTGCTGTTTGCATTGGGAGTTTTTGCTTCTTTGCTGACGGTATTTTACATGTTCCGCATGTTCTTTCTGGTGTTTTACGGTCAAAACCGGGTCAACCACGATACCCTGCACCATGCACATGAGTCTCCACTTTCGATGACGCTCCCATTGGGCATCCTGGCTGGACTTTCGGTAATCGGTGGTATTCTCAATTGGCCTTCCCTGATGGGTGGTGGCGATTGGTTGCAACATACCTTAAGTGGTGTATTGGGTACCCCCGAAGGTGCTGAACATGCACATGCCATTTCTGCCAGCACCGAATGGACCTTGATGGCCATTGTAGTAGCATTGGTGGTAGTGGTGATTGGTCTGGCTTATTCCATCTATGTCAATCGGAATACCGTTCCGGTTGAAGACGAAGCGGAAGAGGGCTTTGGCCGCGTACTCAGTCACAAATATTTTGTGGATGAGTTGTACGCAGCACTCTTTGTCAAACCAACCCAGGCAATATCTGAATGGTTTGGCCGGATTGTAGATCCCAAGATTCTCGACGGCGCGATCAATGGCATTGGCCAATCGATCCTGACGATGGGAAGTGTATTGAAAAACATCCAACAAGGCGCAGTAGGTTTGTACCTCTTCGTCTTTGCCGTTGGCATAATTATATTGTTGGCATTACAAATCTTGTTCTAACGAAAACGCTCATGCTGACTACACTTTTACTCTTTATACCTATAATTGGTGGATTGATTCTCACCTTGATTCCGGGCAGCAGTGCTACCCGTTGGCAGGCGTTGTTCATTTCGGCGGTAGCCGCAGGAGTGAGCGTATACATGGCTACACAATATGTGCCTTCCGCAGCGACTCAATTTGAAATCAAAGCAGAATGGATTCCCAGCTTGGGCATAGGTTACCACGTTGGCGCAGATGGCATCAGCATGGTACTGTTGTTGTTGACCAACTTGTTGACTCCTCTCATTTTGTTGTCCACCTTTAAGCAGGAATTTGACCACAAAGGCTTGTTTTATGGGCTTTTGCTCATCATGCAAGGCTCGATGACGGGGGTATTTGTTTCCCTGGATCTGTTCTTGTATTACATTTTCTGGGAACTCGCACTGATTCCGGCTTACTTCCTGGTTTTGTTGTGGGGCAGCGGCAATCACCGCAAAACTTCATTGAAGTTTTTCATCTATACCCTGGTTGGAAGTTTGCTGATGCTGGTGGCGATCATCTTTTTAAGCCAACAATGGAATCCGTCTTCGTTTGATGTGAGCAATGTACATCAGGTGAACCTCAGCCCCGAAGCAGCAATTTTTGTACTAATGGCCTTTATGCTGGCTTACGCCATCAAGATACCTTTGTTTCCATTTCACACCTGGCAGCCCGATACCTACACCGAAGCACCTACGGCAGGTACCATGATGCTTTCGGGGATCATGCTCAAAATGGGTCTGTTCAGCATCATTCGCTGGGTGTTGCCTGTGGTTACGCAGACGCTGGCCGAGCAACGCACCTGGATGATCTGGTTGATTGTGATTGGCATAGCTTATGCAAGTATCATCGCCATTCAGCAAAAAAACCTGAAGCGGCTTTTCGCTTATTCCTCTATTGCCCACGTGGGTTTGATCGCCGCAGGTATCCTGACTATGACTCCAGAAGGTTTGAATGGCTCGATGCTGCAAATGTTTGCTCACGGCGTCAATGCGGTGGGGCTGTTTTACATCTGTGCCATACTGATGGATCGTACCCAAACCAATGAAATTGCCGCACTCGGAGGCATTCGGAATCTTGCACCCTGGTTTGCTACGACTTACTTTGTGGTGTTGCTGGGTTCGGTTGCGCTCCCACTGACCAATGGTTTTCCCGGAGAATTCATGTTGCTTTCGTCCTTATTCAAATACAATTGGGTGTGGACTTTGGTAGCTGGATCTGGAGTGATTCTTGGGGCGGTATACATGTTCAAATCTTACCAGGGCGTTATGTTGGGTGAAACCAAGGTGGCTGCTTTCCCGGATTTGGACATTTGGGACAAAGTAGTACTGGTTCCAATTGTCATTGCCATTATACTGATGGGGATTATGCCCGATGTGATTACACGCATCGCTCAACCCTCCATTGAACATTTGTTGCAATCGCTTTAATGTAGGCAAGGGAAGTTCAATCGTAGAACAACCCATTAACAGAATCGTATGTATCCAATTGTTATACTTTCCATTGCGGGCATCTTGTCCATGTTCATTGGAGCCTTCAAACTGAAGAAGTTGGCTTTGCCTGCGGTATTACTGGCTACTTTGGCTGGTTTTGTAGCGAATTTATTGCCCCAAAACCTGCATGATGCACCAGTTTTTTCGGGAATGTTGAAATTTGACAGCTTTGCAGTGAATTTCTCTGCGGTGCTGATGGGCATAACTCTTGTCATCCTGATCTTAAGTCGCCGGTATTACCGCGACACCACCGAGCACCTGGGCGATATTTATGCGCTCTTTTTGTTTTCGGTAGTGGGGGGCATGATCATGGTAGGCAGTTACAATCTGGTGATGTTTTTTGTCGGATTGGAAATTCTTTCTATTCCTTTGTACATCCTGGCTACCAGCGAGCGCAACAACCTCCTCTCTAACGAAGCGGGTTTGAAATACTTCCTGATGGGTTCTTTCATCACGGTTTTTTTGCTGTTGGGCATGGTACTGGTGTACGGAATGAGTGGCAGTTTCGATTTTGGGGTCATCAGTGCCTACTTGAGTAGTACGCCAACTGTTTCCGCTTTGGTCAAACTGGGTGTCATGCTCATTATGATTGCCTTCATTTTCAAAATCTCTGCGGCACCTTTTCATTTCTGGGCCCCAGATGTTTATCAGGGATCCCCTGCCGTAATTATGGTTTTTATGGCTACGGTAGCAAAAACAGCAGCATTTGGCGGTTTTCTGCGGTTTTTAACCCAAGCCATTGCACCCATCGAAGATACGTTTACCCCATTGATTGCCGTGTTGTCAGCTCTGACCATGACCATTGGCAACCTGATGGCCTTGAATCAAAGCAACCTAAAGCGTCTGTTGGCTTTCTCCAGTATTGCCAATGCGGGCTATGTGATGCTTGCACTGGTAGGTTTGGGCGCCAATTCCTCTTCAACGGTACTGTATTATATGTTGGTGTATTCCATCGCCAACGTGATTGCGATAGCCGTGTACCTCACCGTCAAAGAAAGTTTGGGCTCAGGATCTATTGAAGGCTTAAAAGGCCTGTATCAATCAAAGCCACTCTTGACCTTCTGTTTGGTACTGGCCATGCTGTCGTTGGCAGGTATTCCTCCCTTAGCAGGTTTCATTGGAAAGTATGCCATCTTTGTAGAGGCGCTACACAATGGATACGCCTGGTTGGTGGTTTTGGCTGCGCTCAATTCAGCGATTGGTATCTTTTACTACTTCAAAGTAATGCGCATGGCCTTTATATCTTCTGAAGAAGGGCCGATCAGCGTTCCTTATGTTTTGGGATATGCTGCAGTACTTGTGATCTGTACGCTGGCATTGCTGGTTTTGGGTATTTTCCCCAATGTGGTGCTGAATAGCTTGTAACCAACCCACATTTTAAATGTGAATTGAACAAAAAAAAACTTTATGCGCGTTTTTTTGAAAATTGCGCAAATAAAAGGGCAAGATGTTGACATTTTGCCCTTTTCTTATTGTATTTTCAACACTATCAAAACTTTACCCATCACAGATTGGTACAGACTTTGTTTTTGTTCGCGGCTTTACCTGATTTTTATTGTCATTCCCTAGGCAAAGCCATATTTTCCGGGAAATTTTATACTTGCAATGAATTATCTTTTGTTTATCTTCACGGCTGTGAACACTTCCTTCCCACGTTTCGTTTTGGTAAAACATTTGTTAACTAAAAAATAATTTTTTTCTAAAATCCTGATTAGCCATGAGTAAATCGACAAAACCAGCTGCCAAGTCAGCAAAAGCGTCATCCGGTTCTTTCAGTACAGCATTTGCCTTCGCAATTGTTCCAATTGTGTTGGTTTGTGGTTATCTTGTCTATACATTCTACCTTGGCGATGGCCAATGGTTTGAAGGAGGAGACAACAAAAACCACCCAATTCCAGGAAAAATCCAAGGTATGATGTACAAAGGGGGATTCCTGGTTCCCATTTTGATCGGAACATTTTTATTGGTTCTTTCTGTGTTTTTTGAGCGCAGCTTTACCATTTTCAATGCACGTGGTAAAGGTTCCATTCCAAACTTTGTAAGAAAAATTCAGCAACTGCTCAATGCAGACAACGTTGATTCTGCAATTGCGGAATGTGACAAGCAGAAAGGTTCAGTTGCAGCGGTAGTTAAAGCTGGATTGGATACTTACAAGAAGATGCAAACGGAAACTGAGCTTGACCGCGAGCAAAAAGTGTTGGCCATCACCAAGGAAATCGAAGAAGCTACTTCTTTGGAACTCCCGATGTTGGAGAAAAACCTGGTAATCCTGGCAACTGTATCTTCAATCGCAACTTTGTTGGGTTTGTTGGGAACAGTATTTGGGATGATCAAATCCTTCTCCGCGATGGCATCTACAGGTGCTCCTGATGCCGTTGCCCTTTCAACTGGTATCTCTGAAGCCTTGATCAACACTGCATTGGGTATCTCTACCTCTGCTCTTGCCATCATCTTCTACAACTTCTTTACCACTCGTATCGACGGTATGACTTATGCCATCGATGAAGCAGGTTTCAGCATTGCTCAAACTTTTGCTTCTAAGCACTAAGAATTTTTAAAAAAAAATGCTCTGTCGCACACCACTTTTGATGTAACCTGCATCTAGTAAGACAGAGCATTTTTAAAAATTAAAAGCATGAGTAAGGTAAAATTACCACGCAAAAGTACAGCGATCGACATGACCGCGATGTGTGATGTTGCGTTCCTTCTTTTGTCTTTCTTCATCTTGACGACGAAGTTTAAGCCAAACGAAGTAGCTCAGATCAACATCCCTGCATCTACTGCGCAGTTGCCTCTACCAGACAAGGACATTCTATTGATCCAAGTCGAAAAAGGGGGGAAGGTATTCATCGGGGTTGATGATCAAAACACCCGTGCACTTTGGTTGGCCAAAATGGCTGAACACTACAAATTCAAAGTAACTGCTACCATGCAGCACAACTTTGTAGTATTGGACAGCTATGGGGTCACAGCCAGCCAATTGCCTCAATTCCTTGCCTTGAGTCCAGAAGAACTCAACAAGGTGAAGCAACAGGGGATCAGCATGGAGGTTAAACCACCTCAGCCCAGTGAATTCATGGATGCAATTCTCTTCGCTCGTCAATCAAATCCTAAATTGCGGATTGCGGTAAAAGCCGACAAAGAAGCAAGTTATGAAGACGTAAACGAAGTTATTGCTCAACTTCAAGAGCGCAAGGTGAACAAGTTCAACCTGATTACTTCTGGCCGGGCAGCTAACGCTGAAAGCGCCAATAAAGAGTAATCGAAGGCAATAATTTTATTGGCCCTTTAAAAGCATTGAAGCCATGGCAGAAATGAATACCCCCGAAAGTGGGGCAAAAAAAGGCAAAAAGAAAGCCCGATCGAAAAAGTCTTCAACCCGGGTGGATTTGACAGCAATGGTGGACTTGGGGTTCCTTCTGATTACCTTCTTCATGTTGGCTACTACTTTCAGCAAGCCTAAGGCGATGGAAGTAAACAAGCCTGCCAAGGATAAGGAAAAAACAGAAGACTTGCCTGAAATCAAGCAGTCCAAAACTTATTCCATTGTGATGGGTAAAAACGATATGCTCTACTGTTACACTGGCGCCAGCGATGACACCAGCATTAAAGTAGACAGTACGTTTTTCTCCAGAACAGGAATTCGCGCCATGATCAAACAGCGCCAATTGGAAGTACAGCAGCAGTGGGGCAACAAAGACGAACTCTTTGTGATGATCAAGCCATTGCCTGATTCCAAGTACCGCAACATGGTAGACATCCTGGACGAAATGGCCATTACCGGTGTAAAACGTTATGCCATCATTGACGATTTTTCTGAAATCGACAAACTGGTTGCCGCAAAATCTGGTAATCGCTTGGTATCCGAAAAAGGCATGCAGGCCGTCAACGCCGAAATTGCTAAAACAGGAATCAAATAATTTAAAAATAATTCGCGCATGAGTACCGAAAAATCTCCACAAGGAGCTGTTAAGGCAGATGCGGTAATGAAGGCGGATTTGAATGATATTATCTTTGCTGGGCGCAACCAACAGTACGGTGCTTATGTACTTCGCAAGAGGTACAGTGACCGTATGACTCAGGGAACACTCGCAGCATTAGGCCTCATCGCTTTGCTGATTGGCGGCCAATTGTTGGCAAAGGTAATTCGTGATAATCAAGCCAACCAGGAGACCCTCAGCGTAGAGGTGAACTTGGCTGAGCCGCCACCGATTGACCCCAAGGCAGTACCGCCACCACCTCCACCACCGGTGGAACCGCCACCACCAAAAGCGACCATCGCTTTCGTGGCACCTGTGGTCAAGAAAGATGAGGAAGTAGTGGAAGAAGTTCCACCACCAACTCAGGAAGAAATGAAAGACATTGAAGTAAGTACCAAAACGCAGGAAGGTAGCAACGATGGTGTGCCTGATGGCTTGGGTGACGAACCAATTGACGAACCAGCTCCTGAGGTGGTTCAGGCCGAAGAAAAGAAAGTGGAGACCCAGGAAGTATTCCGGGTTGTAGAACAAATGCCTTCATTCCCCGATGGAACAGCAGCTTTGCTTAAGTTCTTGGCGCAAAACATCGAATATCCTACCATTGCGAAGGAAAACGGTGTAGAAGGTATGGTTGTAGTACAATTCGTAGTAGAACGTGATGGTTCTATTGCTGGTGCTCAAGTAGTAAAAGGTATTGGTGCTGGTTGCGATGAAGAAGCTTTGCGCGTAGTACGTGCGATGCCAAAATGGCAACCTGGTAAACAACGTGGACAACCGGTACGGGTACAGTTCAACTTGCCTATCCGTTTCAAACTAGAGTAATCACCAGACGAAGGTTACCAGCGCTACAAAGAAATTTGGGCTTGGTAACCTTCCCTCTCTTTTTGACCCGAATGAATATTCTAAAGATCGTTCTAGTAATCGTTGTGGGCATTGGTTACATCGCCATTGGATGGTTTGTACTCAAGTATCGACCAATGCAAGACAATATTTTTGATTCTGTTCTCGGATATGGGGCAATCCTTTACGGTGCCTTTCGACTCATCCGGGGGCTTTTCATCCCGAAACAACAAGAAGGATAAGACATGCGATTCCCATTTTTCGCCTTGATTTGTATTGCCCTACTGCTGGAGTTGGGTTGTACATCTGATAAAACAGACACGGATACCCCCACTATGGGCGAAATTACCATTGTAGCTGATGAGACTCTACTTCCTATTGTTGCAGCAGAAGAAGACATTTTTGAACACACCTACCCTGCCGCTAGTCTCAATGTCAAATATTTGCCTGGCAACCAGGCCATGAATTACTTCCTGAAGGACAGTTCCAATATTCTGGTATCTGCCCGTAAACTCAATTCCAAAGAAGAAGCTTTTTTTAAAAAAATTAACATCACCCCACGCTATACCCCAATAGCTACCGATGCTGTCGCTTTTCTGACCAACCCCAGTAATCCTGATACAGCATTGACTAGTGAAGAAATTCTTAAAGTTTTAAGTGGCCAAGTGACGAGCTGGTCTGAGCTCAGTCCCAATACTAACAACGGAAAGATCAATATCGTTTTTGACAACCAAAACTCCAGTACGGTACAATACATCCTGGAGCAAACGCATCAAAAACAATTGCCAGCTAACGTGTATGCGTTAAAAGACAATCTTTCGGTAGTTGATTACGTAGCCAACCACCCCAATGCTTTGGGAATCATTGGTTACAGTTGGATCAGCGATTACGATGACCCTTTGACCAAAAAAATGCTTAAAGAAGCACAGCTTTTGGCCATCTCTCCAAATCCTAAAGATCCGCGTAAGGGTTTTTACCAACCTTTTGCGACGTATCTAATCGATACTTTGTATCCCTTCCGTCGAACGGTGTACATCATCAGCAGAGAAGGGAGATCGGGTTTGGGTACTGGTTTTGCCTCCTTTGTTTCGGGCGACATCGGTCAAAGAATCATTCAAAAAGCAGGTGTACCGCCCTATTACAGGGTTCCATACAACATCGAAATTTATTCAAAACCTTTTAAACTTGAAAAATAACAAGTAAGTGCTAACCATTCAAAATTCATCGGCAATGAAGAAACTTGTGTTGTGGTCTGTATTAATTGTGGTTTCGCAAGGGATGTTTGCGCAAACTGTTGCGGAGATTCAGAAGATGCTGTCGGATGAAAACATCTCTGGCGCCCGCAAAATGGCTCGGGAGTTGATCAAAAAAGAACCAACTAACGGTGACGGCTATTATTACCTGGGTGAAACCTTCTACTTTGATGAAGCACAGGATTCTGCTGCTTTCTGGTACAATAAGGGGCTAGCGCTTGCACCTGAAGCACCTGCACCTCACGTTGGGGTGGGAAAGATTGCGCTGGACAAAGGATTGGCTCAAGATGCCGAAAAATCATTTGGCCGTGCCTTGCGCTCTGTAAAGAAAAAACCTGCTGAAGCTTACGCATTGATCGGCAGCGCCTATTTGAATTCTCAAAAGCCGGATACTGAAAAGGCGTTGAGCAATTTCACGTTGGCCAGAGACAACGATACCAAAAATCCTCGTTATTTCGTGCTATTGGGTGATGCCCAAATGGCTGCTGAAAAAATTGGCGAGGCCTTGACCAACTACCAGTTTGCTGCTGAAAAGGACAAGGAGAACCCTGAAATTCAGATGAAGATTGCGTTGACTTACATCCGCAACGGCATCAAAGACGTGGGTCAAAAAAACCTGGAAGACATCATCGCCAAATTTCCAAGTTATCCTCCTGCTTACAAAGCCTTGTACGAAGTGTATTTCGACAACAAGCAATATACCAAGGGTACGCCTATCCTGTCTAAATACGTAGACCTGGCCGGTTCCGACATCGATGCACGGGTACGTTTGGTGCGTTATTTGGTGGGTATCGTCAACGATTATGACCGCGGTATCACCGAAGCACAAACGGTATTGCAGCAAGATCCAAACCGCAGCGAAGTATACCGCTATTTGGCTTGGGCTTATGTACAAAAGGAAAAGTACAAGGAAGCATTGGAGAGTTCAAAGTTGTTTTTCGAAAAAGAAGCAGCCCGTAAAAAGTTTGCAATCGATTACGAAAACTACGCCAAGGCTGCTGCCAAAATGAAAGAATTCGAACTTGCTTCTGAAAACTACATGAAAGTACTCGAGTTGGACACCACCAAAGTGGAAGTGTACGACATGATTGCCAAAATGTACTATACCGATGCCAAAAACTATCCGGTAGCTGGCAAAGCGTATTATACCAAGATCTCCAAGGTGAAAGCGACCAACCAAGATTGGTGGTTTATCGGCAACTGTGAGTACCAACAAAAGAACTACTCACTGGCAGATACTGCTTTCCGCAAAGTGAACGAAATTGTACCGGATTACGGTCCAGGTTGGTTGATGCGTGCAAAAACCAATACCAAATTGGATACCGCCAAGACCAAGGTTACTTTGGCCAAGCCTTACTATGAGAAGTTCTTGTCATTGACCGAACCAAAAATCGACACGGATTTCAAAAAACGTAGCGCCATTGAGGCTTACAATTACCTTGCTGGATATTTTGCAAATACAATGGGCGATTACCCAACTGCGCTACCCTTCTTTGACAAGATCATTGCACTTGATCCTGCCAACAAAGAAGCGCCAGAAAACAAAAAGCTCTTGGAGGAGGCCATCAAAACCTCCGGAGGCGGAAATAAACAGAATCGATGATTCCACTGATGGAACCTCGGTAAAAAGCAAGAGGCTTCTCGTTGAAAAACGGGAAGCCTCTTTGCTTTTGCACCTTGCTGGATTTTATCCCAACAAGTCCAATACCTGGTTGTATACATTATCAGCGGTGAAGCCGAATTTTTCGTCCAGTACTTTGAATGGCGCCGAGTAGCCAAAGTGGTTCAAACCCCAAACCTTGCCACGGGTACCTACCAACCCACGCATGGTGACCGGCAAACCAGCGGTAAGGCCAAAAGTAGGAACATTAGATGGCAACACCGTCTCCTGGTAATCCACAGATTGGTTGCGGAACAGACCTTCAGATGGTGCCGAGACAATGCGTACTTTCAGGTTTTTCTCTGCCATCAATTTTGCTGCACCTGCTACCAGCGTAGCTACTTCCGAACCGTTGGCCACCAAAATCACATCTGGTGTTCCTTCGCAGTTTTGTACGATGTATGCACCGCGTTCAGCTTGAGAAGCCTCCGCAAAACGGCTGGATTCAGCAGGAAGATCATTGATATTCTGACGAGACAAGATCAAGCCTGCTGGAGAATGGCGATTTTCCAAAGCCAGTTTCCAGCAAATGGTTGTTTCGTGCACATCAGCAGGGCGCATCGCCAGGAAGCTGTTGTGGCCAGAGTGGTTTTGCAATTGCTCCAACAAGCGCAATTGCGCCTCTTGTTCAACCGGCTGGTGCGTAGGGCCGTCCTCCCCTACCCTGAAGGCATCGTGCGTCCAGACAAAAATCACTTGCTTCTCCATTAAAGCTGCCACCCGAATGGCCGGCTTCATGTAATCAGAAAAAGCAAAAAAAGTAGCACACACCGGAATAATTCCACCGTGCAAAGACATTCCAGTAGCCAAAGCCGCCATGGTCAACTCCGCAACGCCTGCCTGTAGGAAGGAGCCAGAAAAATCGCCCTTGGTGAATGCCGTAGTTTTTTTGAGATAACTATCGGTTTTATCCGAGTTGCTCAAATCCGCAGAAGCAACGATGAGGTTTTCTACTTTACCCGCCAGATAAGCCAATACGTTGCCCGAAGCGTTGCGGGTTGCATCGTTTTCTTTTTGGGCAATTTCACCCCAATTGATTTCGGGCAAGGTGCCACTCAACCAGGTTGACAATTTCACCGCGTGCTCAACATTGGCTTTTTCCCAAACAGAAAATTCAGCTTTGCGGGCTGCCGCATTGCTGCGTTTTTGATCCAACACTTTGGCGTAGTATTCGGCTACATCCGGGAATATTTGGAAGGGGTTGGCAGGATCACCGCCCAAACCTTCGATGGTTTTGGCAAAAGATGCATTGGATTGCCCCAGCGGTTTGCCATGCAATTCTACTTCGCCTTCAAAAGCTGAACCATCTTCTTTTCTTACGCCCTTGCCCATCGTGGTTTTGCCGATGATCAAGGAAGGGCGATCGGTTTCGGCAATACCTGCTTTGATCGCGGCGCGCAACGCATCGTGGTCATTGCCATCGATGGTTTGTACATGCCAATGCCAAGCTTCGTATTTCATGGCAGTATCCTCACTGGTTACTGCGTTGACTTCTGTAGAAAGTTGAATATCATTGGCATCGTAAAACATCACAATGTTGCCCAAACCCAAAAATCCAGCGATGCGACCCGCACCTTGAGAAATTTCTTCCTGAACGCCTCCATCTGAGATGTAGAGGTAGGTCTTGTGCGCAACTGCCTCACTAAAACGTTGCGCCAAAAAACGCTCGGCAATGGCCGAACCAATGCCAAAAGTATGCCCCAAGCCCAATGGACCAGACGTGTTTTCGATACCCCGCTCAAAATCTACTTCCGGGTGTCCCGGAGTTGGGCTGCCCCATTGGCGGAAGTTGATGATGTCTTCCAGCGAGTAATTGCCCAAGAGGGTTTGCTGTGCGTACAACATCGCCGACATGTGCCCTGCATCCAGGTAGAAGCGGTCGCGCAGTGGCCATTGCATGTCATCAGGATCGAATTCCAGGAATTCGGAATAAAGGATGTGGGTAAAATCAGCACCACCCATTGGGCCACCAGGGTGACCAGATTGTGCTTTTTCCACCATCGCCGCCGAAAGGATGCGAATATTGTCGGCAGCACGCAGAGAAAGGTTATTTTCCATGACGTTGATTGATAGCAGTTTGTGTGTTAATTGTTTGTTCATTAAATAGGATGAGCCAAAGATAAAAAATGGGAAGCTTTCGCCCTACAATTATTTTTTGAGCTGATTCAGGAGCAATAGTACTTCGATGCCCTGCTTGCGGTACAATTGCCAGGTTTTTTCGGGCAACTGCTCACTGTTGCTCAAGGCCATGGCTCCCAGTGCGAGATCGATGTCGCCATCGGCATCAAAATCGCCTTTTTCCATCACCAGCCATTTTCCTGCACTAGCGCCAGAAAAAGAACGCGCTTTGAATTGGAGATTGCCCAGGTTTTCAAAATAAACAAATGCCTCATCAGGATTGCTTTCATAATCTGGGAAATAAGCAGTTGAAGCCAAATCAACATCTCCATCCTGGTCAAAATCTTCGGCCAGAACCATGCCCGTGCCATGCTGTGGCAAAAACAATTTTTCTTTGAATACTCCTTTCCCCTGGTTCAGGTAAATCCGCACCCCGTGGTAACGCTTCAACGCATACGAGTAATCAAGGTTGTCTCCTGAAGCATGGATCAAATCCGGCAAGCCATCGCCATTCATGTCTTTGACCTCCAGGTAGCTGGAACCGTAAATTGGCGGAAACCGCAACAGTTCTTGCTCTTCAAATTCCCCTTTGCCTTTGTTGCGAAACCAAACCACTTTTTCATCGCCTTGCGCCATTAGTGCCAGAATGTCCTTTTTCTGGTCGCCATCCATATCAAAGCAATAAGTCACCCTTGCCCCTGGCATGGGCTTGAGGATTTTTTCCACATACCCCGTATCCACTTTCAGGTGCAGGCTCAGTTTTCCACTCAGGTGCCCAAATTGACAAATGAGGTAGTCCGTTTTCCCATCTCCGTTAAAGTCGGCTTTGTTGAAATGAACGGGGCGTTTGAGTTGCTTGATTTTGGGATCAGCAAAAAATTTGCCATCGAGTGATTCTTTGACCCGAATGAGCGTACCGATGGGGTAATCATTCGGATTGATTTGTCCCATTGCCAGCACTTCCAGATCACCAGCATCTGTAAGTCCGGCAAAACTCGGTGAGGAGTGCATAAACAGAGAATCTTTTGGTTGCAGGCTTTTCTTTAAGTTGTACCGAAACAAACCTCCTCCATGCATGCCTACCAGAAACTGTCCGGTTTTGGGTAGAAATTTCAGCATGGACACCAGGGGCAAGTGGCCTGCTTTTGCACGCAGTATTATCGGTTTGAACTCAGATAAGTTTAAGTCTAACGTGAGTGGATGCCGCTGCGGCAATGGTTTTTCAGGAGCGACATGGTAATAGTAAGCCATTATTTTTTCCCAATCCCGGTCAGATACCATGGATAGCTGAGGCTCCGTAGGGGCTGAAATGCCATTGTAGCCGATAGGTTGAGTCCAGCGTCCCATCCGTTCAGCCATTTCGGGCATCACCCCATTGATCCAGGTGTTTTTATCCAGCAAGTTGGGTTCGGGAAAAAGATGACAGGTTTCACAGTTGGCTTGGGCAATTTTGCGGTACTCCCGCACCCGCATGAACCGTATACCATAAAAAACGGAAAATGCAATTCCTGCCAGCACCAATAAAAGGACAATCTTGAAACGCATTACTTTATGCAATTAATTTATTGAAAATAAAGGTAGCATTGTTTTGCCTATTTCCGAAAGCAGGCAAAAAGGATCTTGATTTTTGGTTACTTAATTAACGGAATAGAGCCGCTGGTTCTCCAGCGGCTCCCGTAATAAATGGTGTCCAGGGAGTGGTTACCCTGCTAGGTTGAAAGGACTGTAGTTTTCGCTGAATAGCCCGAATGTTGTTTTTTTATCATTTTATTTTGATTTCTTTCAGTATTATGGCTGCAACCTTTTTTCCTTGGACGTTTCCATGTTCACAACCGGAACGAAAATGAATGCCTCCATACAAACGGCTAATTGAAGCCTCTTCTGCGGCTGCTTCAAAAGAATCAAAGCGGCGCACAGGCAAACCATATTCCACCTCAGTTGAATCGGTATAGGCGAAATTTGCTCCAAACAGTTCCGTCAACACCTTTGCCGCCGCAGCAGAGATAGTACTATGCCCACTCGGGTATTCCGGAAATGGTGGCGTTTGTAAATAAGAAATCCATTTCTCGTCAATCAGGTGCTGGATGGCCGTTTGTGGCCGAAGGCGGATGCTACGGTATTTCTCGTCCCAACAAGCAATGAAGGCATCGTGTATGGCAATTGCGGTCAAGGCATAAGCACGTGCAGTAGCAACCAAATCAAGCTTTTTTTGCTTGCTGGCCGTACGGCAAATGGCCATCCAATGACCTCCAGGGGTCATTTTTTTGTCTTGAAACATGACGTGACCAATGTGTTTGGAAACAAAGGGATTATCATCCCAAAAAATTGCAATGGTTTCCTGTTCTTTGCTCAAGGATTGGGAAATATCGTAAACCTCTTTCATTTCATGGAAAAAAGCACTACGCGGGTCTTTACTGTATCCAGGAAAAGGTAAAGCTCGATATTGATCAGTAGTATCCAATACCATGGGTAAAATTTTGGTCCAATGCGGTTCCAGAGCATCCGCATAATCAGGAGCAGTGGGTGTCCAAAGCGCTGGATCAGCGGTACTTACTTCAAAACGCTCCATGCCACGGGTTTCTTTGTAGCGATCTGTTTTGATTCTTTGGCCGATGGCTTCTGCAATGTTAACGCCCAAAAGTTGGGAATTTTGCAAGGTTTCTGTGGTAGTTTTTTCATCAATTTTACCGATGAGTTCTTTTTCAAAAGCATCGATTTCACTGGCGGAGAAGGTTACTTTTTTGGCTGTTTCACAAAAAGCAGTAATGGCAGCAATTTGAAAATTGTAGGGTTTTTCCTTTGCTGGAGTCGGGAAAGTTGAGAATCCGCGCAATTGCCTTACCAATGAAGTACTGTTTTTTTGTTCATACCGAGCTGCCTCGTAAAACGCCAAACTGCAATACGCGTAGATACGGCTGGCCACTGGAGGTGAAAAAACATCTACAACTATGATTTCGGTCAATTTTTTCTGACAGTGGTGGGCGATTGCAGCTCCATCTATATCATTGGTTTGATTGAGTATGGGTGAATCGTTGCCGCAAGCCGGCAAAAATGCCAACAAAAAAAAACAAAAAAAGTGGAGTCTGCCTTTGGCTATTTTCATGGTGCAAACTTATTTGAGTTGACGAATCTTTTTGCCTTTGGCATCGTAGGTTTCTAATGATTTTGCCTCCTTGCCCCAAACCATTGTTCTGCTGTTTTGCGACAAAAAAGTTGAACCAAAGTTGAACTCCAGTTTTTGCCGACGTCCATCTTGTAAACTCAGGAAGCCATAGACCTCTTGGGGAAGTAGTTTTTCCAGTTTAGCAGCAGCGGGCTCCTCAAACATTTTCAAACCTTTCCGGTTTTGAGTTGCAACCATTACTTCTTTTCCGTGAATTATACATTTGGTCAATGCCCGAGCATCAAATGGTACGAAAAATTGACTTTCTGAAAACGTTAATGGTCGAAAGGTTTTATTTTTTTTGTTCAAAAGTACCAACCCATTAAATGCATCTGCCCGACCTTGCCCGATTTCCATGCCGTAGTCATTGCCCACCATCAGGAGATCTAAGTAGCCATCTTGATTTAGGTCTTTGGTTTGGATACCGTAAACAGGGGCAAGTTGTGCCTCAATGGGTAAAGGCCAAATTTTGAAATGACCCTGCCCCAGGTTTTCAATCATGCTGCTTTGAAAATTATTTGCCTCCAGTTTCTGCACACCTTGCATTTCTTCTTTTGTAAATACATCCTGAACAGTAGCCCGGCCAAAATCAGCATACTTTTCGTATTTGTTTCGAATAAGAATCAACTGCTTTTGCATGTCATCTTTGGTATGAAAAAAATACTCGTGGTCTTTGCCTGTGGAATCGGCAAAATAGCAGGAAATGAAAGGGTCATAATTGCCATTGCCATCAAAATCTTTGGCATAGATGCGCAGTGGCTTCTTGCTACTGCATTTAAAATAGGTATTCAAACCGAAGTTTCCGGCGACATAGTCCATATCGCCGTCGTTGTCAAAATCACCAGCAGAGAGACTATTCCACCAACCCACCTGATCCTCTAGTCCCGTTTTGCTTGTAATGTTGACAAATTTATTTTTTTGATTTTTGAGAAAAACAAGTGGCATCCACTCTCCGGCCAGGATCAAATCAATTTGTCCATCGTTGTCAAAATCTGTCCAAATTGCATCGGAAACCATACCTATCGCAGCCAATTCTGGGCACAATTGAGTAGTGACATCCGTAAATTTAACCTGACCATTTTGTGAATCATTGCGGAGCACAAAAGAGCGACCCGCCTGAGGATACGCATGCGGCGCAACCCGCCCACCCACAAATAAATCCAGATCGCCATCGCGGTCGTAATCGGCGGCTTTAACTGCCTGACCAGATGCAGTTTCTGCAGGAATGGCTTCTAGCACTACTTTGAAATTTCCTTTGCCGTCATTGATGCACAATATGTCTTGATAATCAGGCGAATTGGGTGCATGTTGATTGCTTCCCCGTACGATGTACAAGTCGTTGTCGCCATCCAAATCGGCGTCAAAAAGCAACAACCCCATATCTTCCTCTTTCCAGGGTTCCTCTTTTTTAAAGTCAAGAGCACGTTTGGTAAATTTGCCGTCTTTGGATTGCAAAAGCAGGGTGGCCGATTTGAATCGACTGGTACTGCCCAACACCATGTCGTCTAGTCCATCCTGATTCACATCACCTACCGCCAGTCCTGGGCCGAATTGAGAAAATTTGTGCGGAAGAGTACGTTGAAAGTTGAAATCAATGAAGTCATTTTCTTCATGTACATAATCAATCCCGAAGGTATTGGGTTGAACTTCCTTTAATAATCCAAGGCTTGCTACCTTGTGTTGTGGGAAAACAGCCTTGGCATCTTTGTAATCTAAATGAAGCGTTTGGTTCGCTTGTACCTTTTTGACAAGCTGAGTGCGTTGGTCAGGCCAGGAAATTCGCAATGAATCGACCTGTTCGTTTTCTCCTAATCCAAAATGTATGGTATTTTCGGATTTGGAAAGATAGCCCCGAATACATGAACTGGAAGCCAGTTGCTGTTTGCCAGCGTACCATATCGAAACTTTAGCCCCGTAGCCATCTGGGTTGCTGGAAGAACCTTTGAGGGTCAAACGCAAGTAGTGTGCCTCTTTTTTATCCTGTTTTTTTTCACCATAAAGTGTATTCTGAAAAATACTCGCTTCCTCGTCAATGTTATTGACTACAAAATCCAGATCCCCATCATTGTCTAAATCGCCATAAGCCGTACCGTTGGAAAATGTTGGTTCATCGACGCCCCATGCTGCCGAGACATCCTGAAAATGCAAATTGCCTTGATTTTTAAACATAAAATTGGGCACTTTAACAGAAGGGATCATGTTGTGCAATTCACCTCGGGAAATCAAGCTACTGTTGATACTTTTGCGAAAAGCGCCAAAGTCATGGTCGGTTACATCTTTGGGGAATCCATTGGTGACCAACAAATCGCGCCAGCCATCATTGTCAAAATCTGCAAACAAAGGACTCCAACTCCACTCCGTAGCTTCTACTCCTGCCAAAAAGGCAACATCAGCGAATACTGGAAGACCAGTTTCAGGACTCAGACCTTGATTCAATTGAAAAGTATTGCGAACGTATTGGTACTCATAACCATATTCCTCGTTAAACAAATACATGGTGTAATTATTGGCATTGAGGTTTACTTTCTTGCGCTTATTGTCTTTGGGCAACATTTCTGCCGTAAAAATATCCTCAAGTCCATCATTGTTGATGTCGGCCGCATCACTACCCATCGAGGAATAGGATTGATGCTTAAATATGTCTTTGATCCGATTGGTAAATGTCCCATCCTGGTTGTTGATGTAAACCAGGTCGTTGGAGATGTAATCGTTGGCGACATAGATATCAGGCCAACCATCCAGGTTGAAATCCTGAATCAAACAAGAGTGGCTATAACCGCCCCAAACTATTCCGGCGTTGAGTGACACATCAGTAAAATGGGGTTGCTGTCCAGGCTGGGCATCATTGCGGTACAAAATATCCCTGGTCGGAGCAGAACCATCTTTCATTTTGGTGATGAATAAATTGGGGTATTGCATGTCAATAAAATTGACCGCAATAAAGAGATCCAGATCTCCATCTCTATCATAATCAAAAAAGGTAGAAATTGAATTGTGGGTATTGTCCAGAATACCGTAGGCTTTGCCCATTTCCTTGAAAACAGGTACTCCATTCTGGTCATTTCCCTGATTGATAAAAAGGTTATCTCGCAGCAATGCTTTATCAGGACTCATGGAATTACAAACATAGATGTCCATTTTTCCATCTTGGTTGATGTCTACCATAGTTACCCCAGTCGACCATTGGTGTTTTTTTTTTTCCACTTTGGCTTTTGTGGTAACGTCAACAAACTTCATGCCTCCCTGATTGAGGTAGAGTCGATTGTCAACCTGGTTGCCTGTAAAATATACATCCGCCAAGGCATCCCCATTGACATCCCCGATGGCAACCCCACCACCATTGTACACAAATTCGTTATCAAAAATATTGAGGGTATCCTTTTCCGTAATGGTGTTGGCAAAAGTGATTCCGGTGATTTTGGGGCTTAACTTTTTAAAAAGATGCTCGGTTTTATTACAAGAGATACAAAGGAGCAAAAAACAAAACAAAATGGAGACTTTACCGGTCATGATTTCCAGGATTGATACCGTTCAAAATAATACATGTGAATTTGAAAAACAAAGGAACCACCATAAAATATCTGGTGATTCCCTTGTATTAAATTCATTAAAATAAAAATCAATACCCAGGATTCTGAGCAATTGTTGCCTTTCCGTCCTTAGAACTTTGGGTAATGGCTTTAGCCGGAATCGGGAAAAATTCGCTCTTTCCTTTTACGTATCTGCCACCAGCGAGGTACTGACGTTTTTTGGATTCAGCCGCGAAGTATGCTGCCTTTTCGGTATCGGCTATGCCCCAGCGCACCAAGTCAAAGAATCGGTGGCCTTCCATGCCCAATTCCAGACGACGCTCAAAACGTACTGCTTTACGCGCTACAGCTTTGTCGGTCCAAGCCGTATTGTACAGCCCAATTACATAGTTGGCTGCATTGGAACCATCTGCATTTTTCACCCAACCCGCCGGGTTAGCGGCACGGGCACGAACCAAATTGGTGTATTCGCGCGCTTTTTCCAGGCTACCCACTTCCACTTCACATTCAGCAGCTTGCAGCAGCACGTCAGCGTAGCGGATCAACTTAACGTTGTTGGTATTCGGTCCGGTACTCCACCCAGAAGCCGAAGAAAGGACACCTTGCTGCGTGCGGTAGTGTACATTCTTTTTAGGTGCATAAGGACCGCCGTAGCTCTGGTCACGAATCCAGGTCGAACCTGGGTGGTTGCCCCAATCCAGGTAAGGCAAACTGCGACGGCCAACTGTCCAATCCAAACGTGGGTCGAGATTCCCAGTATGTGGAGTAAAAGGATCGGTAGCTTTGATTCCGTTGTCACTTTTTACATCCTGGTTGTTGTAGGTATCCAACAAAGGTAGTCCGTTGGCATCCGTTTGGAAGGCATTCACCAGGTTTTGGGAAGGCTGGTGAAAACCACAGCAGCCTTGTGGACCACCATTGTAAGGGAAGTTGAGTACATCTCCCCAGTTGCCATTGTCTCCTTCAGTACCGTCATTTACCGATTGTTGCACTTCCAATACCGATTCGTTGGTATTGCGTACCGCAGGATTGAAGTTGTCGTGATACAACGCATTAAGTGAATAACGTTTGGAGTTGATGATCGCATCCAACAAAGTCTTAGCCTCTGCATACTTGCTTTCACGCAGGTAAGAATTGGCCAGCAACGCTTGCGCTGCGCCTTTGGTGGCACGCCCCACTTCGGTTTGGGTAAGTGGAAGTAGATCAGCCGCCGCTTTCAAATCAGCCTGAATTTTAGCCAATGGAGAACCTGCATTTCCAACCCGCACATCGGTAACTGTCTCGTCAATGTAAGGTACGTTGCCGAAAACCTTATGCAACTCGTAATGGTAAAATCCACGTAGAAATCTGGCTTCCGCCAAACGTTGGGCTCTTTGAGTTTCATTGATGTCAGACAAGCTTTTGAAGGATTTAATAGCTTGATTGGTTCTGGAAATACCATCGTAATAGTTACGCCATTTGCCTTCCACATAAGGGTTGTTTGCGTCAATGGTATGCAATTCAATTGGGGTAACATCTGGCTGGTCACCCGCTTCGCTGCCTTTGTAGGCATCGCCACCAGCTACACTACCAAAAGTCCAGTTAGAAGCTGCACCACCCCAAGGGCTACCGTTATCCCATCCAGAAAAACCATCCAAATTGGAATAAGCAGCAATGAGCAAGGAGTTGGCACCCTTTTCAGTGGTAGCCAGAAGTCCTTCTGTCACCGACCCATAAGGCCTGGTTTCTAAGAATTCTTCATTACAGGCTACTACTACAGCCAAGAGGGCAAGCACGCCTATAAATTTTTTAAAGTATGAATTCATTGTTGTTTAAATTTAATTAATTACGGAATAACACGGAATTTTAAACTTGGTTTAGAACTCAATGTTAACACCAAAAATGATGGTTCTAGCCAATGGATAACGACCGTTATCTACCCCAAGGGATAAATCGCGTTGAGAATTGAAACCTTCAGTGATGTTGGTAATGGTTACATCCGGATCCAGGCCAGAGTACTTGGTTAAAGTAAACAAGTTTTGACCTTGTACATAAACACGGCACTTCGTCATACCAGCTTTACTTGCAACAGCAGCCGGTAGGCTATACCCGATTTGTAGGTTGCGTAAACGGGTGTAAGAGCCATCTTCAACGTAATAGCTGTTGCGCTGAGAGCTGTAGTTGTCTCCACCATCTAGTACTGGCAAGGTCTTTCCTGCTTCATACAAGAAATCTTTGCTGCGGTTGCGTTGGAATGCGTTGAAGTGCGTAAAGTACTTAACAAAATTGAAAATCTTATTGCCGTACACCCCGTTGAGGTATATCGTAGCATCAAAATTTTTGTAGCTCGCGGTGAGGTTCAAGCCCAGGATGTACTTTGGCAGTGGGTTGCCCAGGAAGGTCTCATCTTTGTCGTCGATTTTACCATCCTTGTTTAAGTCACGGTAGCGGAAACGGCCAACTTTGGCATCGCCTGGCTCTTTCAATGCCTCGTTGATTTCTGCTTGAGTTTTCCACAAACCATCTACGATGTACCCATAGAACTGTGAGATGGGCATCCCTGCCTGGGTATACGTAATGTCCCCGATCCGAGAACCAGCCGAACGGATAAAGGTGTTGCTGTTGGCTTCCAGTGCTACTACTTCATTTTTATAGGTCGATCCAGTCACTCCAATCGAGTAATTAAATCCACCAGCGCTACGGCCGCGGTAAGTTAATCCCAAATCGATACCCGTATTTTTCATTTTTCCGATGTTTTGGGCTTGACGGCCTACTGCACCACCTTCCAATGGAAGTTCCACATTGTAGATCATGTCCGAAGTAGTACGCGTATACCATTCCACCATTACATCAAGACTGTTGAAAATGGTGGCATCTACCCCAATATTGGTAATGGCAGTAGATTCCCACTTCAGACCCGGGCTACCCGTAGAAGTTTGATCAAACCCTGAAGTTGTACTGTTGTTCGAACCATTGATTGAATAGTTACTCGTAGCCTGGCTTGAGCCAAAGTTGCTAAACCCTGGATAATCACCGCCTACTTCGTTGTTGCCCAAGACCCCATAAGATGCTCTTAATTTAAGGTCGTTAATGGCTGATACCGTACTCATGAAGGCTTCTTTAGAGATCCGCCAGCCCACACTTGCTGATGGGAAAAAGCCCCATTTGTTTTCGATAAAGCGAGAAGAACCATCCCGGCGAACCGTTGCACTGAGCAAGTACTTGTCAGAAAGGCTGTAGCCTACCTGAGCAAATTGAGAAATCACCCGGTTTTCACCTCTGTAGCTGCTAGACGTAACTGTACTAGGCTTGAGGTTTTGCAACAAGCGGAAATTGGGATCGTCAAACGCCAATTCTGAACCGCGTGAGCTGAAACCTTCGTAGTAGTACTCCTTAGTTTCATAACCAGCCAAAGCGGTGATGTCATGATTGCCAAAAGTCTTTTTGAAGGATAAGGTATTGAAGAATACCCAGTTGCGGTTCAAATAATAGGTATTGCTCAATGAGTTGGGGTTGGTGTTGCCCTCTGTTGCGTCATACGCTCTTGTACCATAGAATTGACCAGGACCTGAACCGTAATCCAGACCAAAACTAGACTTAAAGGTCAGGAAACTAGTCAGGTCTACTTCTCCGAACACACTACCAATAATCCGCATACCGTGTCCTTTGTTGTTCTCTGTTCTCAACTGCTGCGCAACCGGGTTGGCTACGTTGGCATTGAAATTCGCTGGACTAGCAAAATTGCCCTGGATGTCGTAAACTGGCACCAATTGTGGCATTCCATAAGTACCGATCAAGGCAGAACCTTCGTTGGGGTTTCCAATCGAACCTCGAGTAGTTTGGTAAGCGACGTTGAAGTTTTCTCCAATCCTTACGCCTTTTCTGACATTGAATAAGGTGTTGACACGAGTTTGAAAACGCTGGTATTCATTGGCCAACAAAATGCCTTCGTGATCATAGTAGTTAGCAGAAAAATAGTATTGCCCTTTATCACTACCACCTGATGCTGCCAACTGGTAATTGGTCATCGGGGCAGTATTGAATACTTCCCGGAACCAGTTCGTACCTGCTTGATTGGTTTTTAGAATCAAGTAATCGGCTGGTACCCCACGGCTAGTAGGGTCAGTATTCAAGTAGTACTTGGCTGGGTCAACTTCGGGAGCACCCGCTTTAAATCCACCCAAACCACGCACAGCAAAATCAGGAAATACCCAGGTTCCTCCTTGATTGATGTAAACATTTGAGGTAAAAGTCTGGCCTTGGCCTGCCGCCAATCCCTGTTGAACTTTCAAGAACTCCTCAGGGTTCAAGGTTTCAGGAATTTTAGAGGGAGATTGGAAACCTGTAAAAACGTCCAAGGTAAGTTTAGAGGTACCTCTCTTTCCTTTCTTGGTGGTGATTACAATTACCCCATTGGCTGCTCTGGAACCATAAATCGAAGCCGAAGCTGCATCTTTCAGCACCTGCATGGACTCGATGTCATTCGGATTAAGGAAGTTTAAGTTGGATTCATTCTGAACCGGAATGCCATCAATTACATACAATGGTTCGTTTTGGTTGATAGTACCGATACCCCGAATCCGTACAAAGGCTGAGGAGCCAGGATCACCTGAAGTTGACAATTGAACCCCTGCTACTTTGCCTTGCAACTGATCTGCAAAATTGGAAGCAGCAAATTTGGTCATGTCCTTGGTGTCTACAACGGCTACCGCACCAGTAATGTTTCGGCGGTTCTGTTGAGAATAGCCCGTAACAACTACTTCATTTAATGCCAGATCACCTTCTTCGAGTGTAATCGAAATGTTGGTTTCTGCGGCACTAAGCGGTACTTCCTTGGTGCGGTAACCAAGGTAAGAAACGATCAATGCTGAAGCATTGCTCTCTACAGTGAGCGTAAATGCTCCTTTTTCGTCGGTGTAGGTACCATTGGTAGTACCTTTTATAATGACAGATGTGCCAATCAAAGGATTGCCAGCTACATCTACCACTTTTCCACCGATGCTGCGTTGTGCAAACGCGGCAATGGAAAAAAAGCAAAAAACTGCAGCTAATGCCGCGTATTTTTGCCAAGTTTGGTAAGCATGAACCATGATAGTGATGGTTTGGTTAAATAAACAATAATGATGGTTAAATATGGCCTATCAACAGAGCATGGCTCCGCCAATGGCATTTTGATTGACTAAATCCAAAATGTGTTCACAGAGCAATCCAGAACTCTGTGGTATCGGGAAATTTACCTTAGGTTTGTTTTATTCGTTGGGTGCAAAAAAATCACGCTGAATATTGATCATTCAACTGGTTTGGTGAGCTTGGGAGGTACTTTTTTATTACCACTCGCTCTTTCCAACAATCTACAAGAATTTAGTTCAAAAAACGGTATATTAAATAAGTATTCGGTGGTTTTGACCATTTAAATTCTAGTTGGTGTGCAATAAAAACTAACTTTAGATCGAAGATTCCACTTTTTTTCAAATAATCAAAGAACCTTCGATTATTTTTTAGTTTTTTGATGAAAAAAATGTAACTATTTAGCGCCCGAATGGCGCGACATATATTTCGGTGCTGCAAGCAGCACGAAGTTCATTGAAAACATTGAGTTGATGCTTACGACATGTACTTATGAACCCTTGAATTCGAGCATAAATA